>JAFEHB010000018.1_pt1 | contig 214489 bp, 175 predicted proteins | sample 9267121 | NCBI WGS metagenome assembly JAFEHB01 (sample SAMN17103336, study PRJNA684904) | human gut metagenome | isolation source: diarrhea sample from child under the age of five | host: Homo sapiens | place: South Africa: Mafikeng, Mafikeng Provincial Hospital | collected 2019-09 | reverse complement strand
TAAGCACGCCGCCAGCGTTCATCCTGAGCCAGGATCAAACTCTCTGATAAAATGTGCGCGTTTAGAAATTCGCGTGCTTGCACAGGTGAATTTTACGCGTTCATCTTGCAAGCTTCGCTTGCGAGATTGTTCCAAGTTCAAAATCAACATACTAGCTAATTTATCCCTTTTACTGTTTTAAAGGATCTTTCGATCGTTTTGAATTACTTATTCAGAACTTTCGAGGATGTGTTTCACTGTTTAATTATCAAGGATCTCTGCCGTTCCGACTCGGATCAGCTCGTTTATTTTATCACATAGCTTTTCGTTTGTCAAGAACTTTTTTAATTTATTTTTCGAAGCTCTTTCGAACTTCTTTGCTGTTCTTTCGATCAGCAACTCGTTTATTTTATCAAACTCATCTGCTTTTGTCAAGAACTTTTTTCAAGTTTTTTGAAGCAGTTTTGACAACCCGCGGCAGCCACCCGGCTCCGAACTAGGTTTTTCTGTTTCAAAAGAACTCATTCACTGCAGCTCTCGCTGACAGCTTAGTTATAATAACACCCCCGAAAGCAAAAGTCAACACCTTTTTTCGAATTTTCTTATTTTTAGAAAAATACGGTCAATTCTGCATATTCAGTATTTTATCTGACTATTTTTTTTACTCCATCATCAAAATCTTTTTCGGCTGATATCGTACAATCTGGTATACCATAACCATAGAAGAAGCCAGCACAACCCCCATTCCACAAAGATACAATATTATAATCTGCTGTGTCTTAATTGCAGCCTGCACACCGTTCGAAAGATCTACAGCTATTTTTATCACATTCGCCAAAGGATAAGAAAAAATTACCCCCGCTGTAATTGCCAGCAATACCGGGCAAAAAGATTCCATCAACATCTGCAGCATAATCCGCATCTTTGTTTCTCCAACAGAAAGAAGAATGCCAATCTCAAACATGCGATCCCGCAAATTCATAAGAATCAAAAAACTTAATGTGATAGTTCCAAGGATCACGGAAACTATCACCATGAGATTCGAAATCCCTGCCAGGCTCTTCAGGCTGTCGGCCACCGCTTTATAAGCTGAAACATTTACCGTATAGTCCATATCATATTCTTCTTTGATATATTCCGGCATTTTTTTCGCATCTTCAGCAAACGCTCTTCCTTCTTCCGGGTCCTTCAACTGCAATGTAATTTCTTTTACATTATCATTTTCATTCATCTCATAAACTGGTGTATCCAGGGTATAGATAGCATTTGCTGGGTTATTATATACCGCATTTCCACTGTAAGCTGCCTCGTTCGTACTGTAAATACCACTGATTTTAAATGTATACCGCTCCTTTGTGTATGGTGAAAGAACAGCTATGGTATCTCCTATTCCCAGTCCATTCCGTTCCGCAATCCCATCACTGACTACCGCTTCTTCTGCATTCTGCGGTACATGTCCCGAAATCAGTGTAACTACAGAAGAAACAGAACTAAAATACTCGACAGGATCAGATGATCCCTCCACATAAATATTTTCTGTTCCATTTTCTTCCTGTCCGTCCATAATTTCAGCTGTAAAGTTATCCGCCAGAGCAGCTGTCACCGTATTACAGCTGCCAAACCGAATTCTTTCATCAGCGCAGAGTTCCAAATATTTTTGATGTGAAATCGAATTCACACCGCGCGGCTCTTCACTGTATATCTGACGCTCATTCGATACAAGCACGCTTCCTCCGATGCTCGTCCGAATCTCCCATATCCGTTCCCGACTTGCCGCGCGGATACATAAGCCAAACAGGATCAGGATGGATAAAATCAGGAAACTTAAAAACATCAGAATTGTATTTTTTTTATGATAGGAAATACTGCGAAATGCTCTTTTGATCCAGTTCATAAAAACTTTCCCTCCCCCTCATGTTTAATCCTGCAATTTTTTCTTTTCCAGCCGTACCACCACATCTGCCTCCGCGGCAAATGCTTCCGAATGTGTAACTGCTATTACACATTTCTTATCTTCATGAGCCAGCTCTTTGAAAATTTTCACAATGCCAGCCGCCGTATCAACGTCCAGATTTCCCGTCGGCTCATCCGCAAGAATCACCTCTGCATTTGTCGAAATCGCACGCGCAATCGCTACGCGCTGCTGTTCGCCTCCTGAAAGTTTATTGATATTGCGGTTCATCTGATCTTCTGTAATTCCCATTCGTGTCAGAAGTTCCCGCGCCCGTTCTTTTTTGTTTTTAATCGGATTTGACGTAATTTCCATTGCCGCCAGCACATTCTCCAGCGGGGTCAGATAAGGCAGCAGATTATACGCCTGAAACACAATTCCAATCTTGCTGTTTCGATATCTTGTATAGCCAATTTCCCGGATATCTTTTCCTTCAAAGCACACGCAGCCGCTCTTAGGTTCTTCCAGCGCACCCGCCAAAGTCAGCGTCGTTGTTTTCCCCGATCCAGAAGGACCAACAATCGTGTAAAGAGTACCCTTCTCAAATGAATAGCTGGCTTTATCCAAAATATCAATTCTCTTTCCGCCGCTCTCGTAAAAATAGCTTACCTCTTTTAATTCCAGTTCTGCCATATTGTTCCTTTCTACTATAATCTAGTCGCCTCTACATTTTTCCAGTTTATCATAATGATGTGTAATAAAAATCACAGATTTTTCCGGCATTTCTTCTGTTATAATTTTATAAAGATATTCATTGGCTTCTACATCAAATCCACTGGACGCTTCATCAAAAAGCATAACCGGCGCATCTTTCAATAGTGCCCGTGCAACCACAAGCTTTTGTCTTTCTCCTCCTGAAAGAAATGCTCCATCATCTCCTATTTGTGTTTTTTCTTTTTCTGGAAAACGTTGCAAGTATTTTTTCACGCCACTTTTCCTTAGTACCTCATTCAGTTTTTGTCTGTCTGCTTTCCCCTCCAAATCTATATTCTGCACAATGTCCCCCAAAAACAACGCTGATTTCTGACTCACAACAGAAAAAAGGCTTCGGTATTCTGATAATTTTAGCACTTTTATATTTTCACCATTACATAAAATTTCTCCTTCTTCCGGTTCATAAAATCGTAATAGTAATTCCAAAATTGTTGATTTTCCACTTCCATTTTTTTCCAATAATAGCCACTTTTTCTCCCGGCTCAAGTTTAAAAGATACTTTCTTTAACACTTCCCTATCCTTTGTATACTGAAATCTCACATTTTTAAATTCTAATATTGGCGAAATCTCTTTTTCCACTCTTTTACTTCCACTTCGTTCCTCTTCCATATTCAAAAATGTATAAAGTCGTTCAGCGGACGGTTTGACACTTGCAAAATGCATACGCAGATCAATTAAACTATTTACCGGTCTTGTAACATAAACAGTTCAGGACTCAACAGCATAAGTCCAGCAAGTCCACTAATTACACGAAAAACATACGAAAAGCTCATCACTACATATCTATCTGTCATAGACGCAACCTGAGATACATCGCATTGTAACATTTGCACTATTTCCATACTATTTTTCATTTGAAAATAATGTTTTTTTAAATGCAATAATTTTCGAAATACATTGCAATACAAGTTCTTATAGAATGAATTATGTATTTCTGCAAAAGTTTTTGCCTGCACAACTTCAATCATTAAATATACCAGCACACAAACAAATAAACCGGCTACTCCATTAACAATTTGGGGCATATTTTTTCGAGTATTCCGATGTCTGTGATCTGTTTTATCAATAATGGTTGCAGAAATACAGTTACTGTAGAAACAATAGTGCTTATACTCAAAATACCTATTTCTTTTTTATATTTGAGTAACTCTTTTAAAAAATATAAACATTTATTATTCTCTATTATTTTCTTCATTGTTCACAAATATAATATTTTTAATCCTTTAAGCAAACACTGATTCCTATTAGTCCAACCATACACACCCCAAGAAATATGTCCATCCAGACTATTTTCCCACTTTGCTTTTCTCCACTCGAAGGAGCCTTAAAAAATACTTTTTCAAAGCCTGTATCATTTTTATCAAAATATTTTTGTCCTATAACCTCTTCTTTCGTTTCATTCTCCTTCTTCTCAAGCCAATACTGGATCGAAATTTCCTGCATTTCTTCACCACCATATTCGGCTCTTTGATTATCTTTTGCAAGTTCTTCCGCTATTTTTCCGCCAAAAATCTTCATCGCACTATCTTGACTTTCTTCATAGGGTTTTCCAGCTCCCAAAAATAAAAATTGTCCTACTTTCTCCACGCTATCTGGAATCCGTATTTTTGACAAAGAAGAGCAATACATAAAGGCATTATCACCAATGCTCTCTAAACCATCATAAAAATAAATCTGTGTGATTCTAGTTCCCTGAAATGCGCTTTTTCCTACCTTTTTTAGTGTTTTTGGCATTACAATGCTGATAAACCCAGCAGTTGTATCACTGTACTGACCATCTTCCGCAAAGGCAGATTCCCCGATTTCAACAATGCCTTCGGATATCTGCACTGCCCGAAGATCCGTTTTTCTCAAAAAGCAGGAATCTCCGATTCTCGTCACTTCTTTCCCACCTACTTCTTTCGGTGTGACAATCACGCTTTCCGTCCCGATATAGTTTCGTAAAGTTACAGTTTCATCTTCTTCCACGCTATACTGGTAATCTCCCTCTTGGAGCCAGTCTGCCTGTAGCGAAACCTGTGTCGTTCCAGATTCCACTGCAAAAACGTCTTCCCGCCATACCAGCACCAGAACCATCGCTACGATCATTATCATTCTTTTTTTCTTCATGAACACCTACTTTCTGTCCAGCAATATAGATGCCGGGCTTTCTCTAGTTATTTTGCCGACTTGCAGAATTAATATCAAAAGGAAAAGATCTAAAATACCAAGAATCATCCCCGTCATGATTTTCCAGTTCCACTCAATGGACAAATCCGTATCAACAGTTACTCCCGTTGATTCATACGCAGCTATTTCGCTTGTCGGGAGCGCGTTTTTAATATTTCCCGACAGATCTTCATTTTCCTGCTCCACTTTCTCAGCCTGATTCGAAATCATCCGATTTGCGAAATACTCTGCTGTTGGTGTCGCACACAGCGCCGCAAAAACCAGGGCAATCAAAACCGGAACCAAATTCTCCAAAACGAACTGTCCTAAAATCCTTTTTCTGTGTTCCCCCATCGAAAGTAAAATTCCAATCTCACGTTTTCGCCCTTTGACTGACAGGCTGGTCAGAATGCCGAACAGTAAAATTCCGGCAGTCACAAATCCTACGATCATATATCCTATCAGACGATTCAATTTTTCAACAGGTTTCGCAACCATCTCATACCATTCCTTGTTTCGAATCAACTGATAGGACCATTCTCCAGATTCCAAATCCTGCTGTGATATTACCATTGGCTTTACGCTGGAACGTATTCCATTTTCATCGGTCTGTACAACATCATCCACACTTCCTATTTTTATTTTGTTTTTTGTTTCTTCTATGAATGGTTCAACTGATTTTGTATCTTTCAAATAGACCGTAACTGTATTAAATCCCACATTTTGAATTTTTAATGCTTTCATAGAATACTCACAGAAAATATCCAGTGGAATAAAAATTAAATTATTGTGCCAGTCATTCACAACGGAATCGGACTGATAAACCTCTGGAGTTCTGTAAATGCCTCGAATTTTGAAACTAATTTCTTCCGGGGCACTTACTTTATAGTATTCGATCGTTCCCTGCTCCATTTTATATTTAACAGTATCGCCCACATGGAGATGATTTTTTTCGGCGTATTTTTCTCCTACCACAGCTTCATATTTGCCCCGTTCTCCGTAGCTCAGTCCGCTTCCTTCCACAATCCTGTAACCCTTTGCCAGAAAATAGGTATCGTATGCGCAGTCCAGTGTTCCAACAGCCGTCATCGTATACATGCCTGAATCTTTCAGATAACCTTTTAGGCGCTGTTGTGTCTCCTCGCTGATATATGTTTCCGTATCCACCGGATCAAGCCAATATGTTCCCGCTTCCATGGTGTACCCCTGAACATAATTGCTGTCAATGAACTTTTCTACGATTGCGGACGGGATCGCATATACAGTACATGATTTTCCAGCTTCTCCCTCGGCCGGCCCGCGCAGAGTAATAGAGTTGGCCAATGTTTCCTGTGCTCTTTTCACTTTATTTCCACTTGCAATTCCAATCATCAGCATAGAAAATATCGCCAGGAAAAGTACTAAAAACAGTATGATATACATCAATGTTTTCGCAGGAGTACTTCTTAATTTTCTGCTTGCTCTTTTCAACATATTCTTTCTTCCCCCTATATATTTCAAAATGCGACAAGCTTATGTTTAATTTTCAAGTGTCCAAATAATCCTATCGCTCAATTTTTCTATTTGAGAATCACTTTTAATATCAACAACTGATATTTTTTTCAAATGCTCAAAATCCCTTTCCTTGTCAATTAATTTTAAAAAACACATCTTTTTTTGTTCAAAACTCGCGACCACGCTTTATTATTCACAATCCCATTCCATTCCAATTCTTTTTCATAGATACATTTGTTTATATGATTCATAATAAATTTTTTTGCATCTTGGTATGAACCTTTTTTATTTTTCCTTAAATAACATATCAAAAGCACAGTAATAATCGGAGCTGCAAAACTATTTGATTTGTATTCTTTCCCAACAATCTTCTTTAAAACGTCATCAAAATTTAACTGTATCGAATTCATTTCCGAAAAAGGAAATGATTTAGACACCGAAATTTCTTTTTCCTGCAATTTAGCAATATAATTTCTTACCCCGAAAACCCCATCAAAGCATGCCGGCCATGTAGGAAAGTTTGTATTTGATAGCGCTGCACATAATATCATTTTATTAGAAACCATTTGTTTTATAATATTTTCTATCTTTTTTGCATCTATATAATTTGTTGTTCCAACACTCATATGCACAAGTTTTATCTTTTCTTTTAAGCACCATTCTAACGCCGCTTTGAATGAATCAATGCTACCTCTTTCCCCTGTTTCCATAATTTTTATAGAGATAAATTCTACCTCTGGGCAAAAATATTTGATGATACTATAACACTTATCGCCATGTGTTAGTTTATATCTCTTTCTAAACAGATTATCTTTTTTTTCAGAATTGCACAAAACAACTTTTTTATTCTCATCAACATAGTATTCATTCTCACTCAGAAACAGCCCCCTGCTGTCCCGTCATCTATAATTACATATTTTCCATCGTTTTTTTTATTTTTCATATGCAAATAGTCTTGTTCAGCTTTTCTTTTTCGTCTACATACTTACATTATATCTATATTTCTTCTTTTTTCAATGTGCTTTTTGTACATATTTTCAGTTTTATTCATTATAAATTCACATAAATATTTTTTTCACAAAAACATGTAATTTTTTTTATATAAATACGTATATTTATAGATATTTCTTTTCATATCAGTTCAACCCCCATATTTTCCACAACTCTCAACTTTTTCCACTAATATCCTATTTGTTCTTTCATTTCCATTCTTATCCCCTTCTATCTAGCAGATTCTTCCGCTCTCAACTTCAGAGAAAAAGCGGTCGGTCTCCGCCCCACCCAAATCACAGCCCCGCGCCCCGGCACGTTACTCTCCTTCATACGGCATCCACCGCCCACACGCCGACCGCTTTTTCTCGTCCAACTCCCCACGTAAAAAAACGGCCCCACCAGGAACCGTTTTTCTCTCATCTTTTACAATACATTCTTCAATAACAGCAATACCGGATTGTTTTCCCTCAGCCATGCGAGTGCCGGATCGCCCTGGATCTGCTTCATGCATACATTCCCCCAGTGTGTCGCCTGAAAGCAGTACACCACCGCAAAGAAAATCCAGATCCACAGCACCGCACGCACGACACCAAGTCCTGCTCCTCCCATGCGGTTCAAAAAGCTGATCCCCGGAATCTCCGCAATCAATTCCACAATTTTCACTGCAATCGTCACGAAAACAACGGCCAGCACCAGCGTCAGAAAGAAAGCAATCCCTTTCATAATCTTTTCGGATACCGCCGTCGCCGCATAGGACGCCAGACTGTGCAGCTGCTCCTCCTGGTACTCCTGCACTGCATCACTTCCGAGGATCTGGTTCACCAGCTCCTCCGGCACGCCCATGCTCTCCAGCCATTTCTTCTGCACATCCTGGTTTTCCCCCGACAGAAATTCATTGTTTTCAAATGTCTCTAAACATTTCTTCTCCACATACTGCGGCAGCGTTGTCCGCTCATTCAGCACATCCGTCACATACGGATTCATCCAGATCGCCAGTCCTGTCACCAGAATCAGGGACACCATGGACAGCACTGTCCGGACCAGCCCCTTTCGATATCCAGCCAGCGCGGAAAGAATACACACCGCAAGTAATACGTATCTCAGCCAATTCATGTTTTTCTTCTCCTATTTCAGCCGGATCATCGAAACGCCGTCCTCCTCCGCGAGCAGATACCGGTTCTGCCCCATGCCGAGGATCTCGTGAATCTGTGTTTCGCTGACCACTCCGCTGTACTTCTTTCTTCCATTTAAGGTATATACACACAGCTCCTGCCGGTTCGTCAGCAGAATCTGTTTTTCTTCTATCTGAAGGTTCTGGTAATAGAAATCCAGATTTTCATCCGCAAGCTGTTTTCCTTTCAGATTGTAGATTTTCATCCGGTACGGATGATCGTCACTCTCCCCGCGCAGAATCAGAACCACGCGGTCGTCCGCATACGCGCAGCTTAAAATTTCTCCATCTTCCGATACGCTCACCGTTTCCTTCGGCTTGTTTGTTCCTTCATAAACGCGGAAGCCGTTGTCAAAGAAGGCAACCCAGGAGGATGTTCCCGCGGTTTCGATCTGCGGGCACAGCATATCGGTGTAGCTCGATGAACTTGCAAGGTTGTCCACCAGATCCTCGCCCCTGCTTCCGAAATTGTAGAAAGCGACCTGTGATTTCATCTTGCCGCCGTCTTCGTAAGCGTAGGAAACCGCCATCCAGAGTCCGTCCGCGGAAAGTGAGAGATCCATCGGATAGCCCGGGCTGTCCATGTTCGGGTGAGAGGAGGCGATCTCCGTTCCATCGGTATTATAGTATTTGATCCAGCTCTCCCCGTTGTTTTCCAGAATCGCCGCAACGACGCCCTGGCCTGCAACGGATGCTTTCACGATCGGATACGACGCGGTAATTTCGCCGGCCTTTCCATCGGCATCGTATACAACAATTTTGGTTCCGTTTTTATCGTAAATGGCAATTGCATCGCCGTAGGATATCATCTGCGGATTTTCCATGGTATAATGATCGCTCCAGAGGGTCTGATTTTCCCGGTCGCGCAGTTCGATGCCGTCGATACCGTAGCGCACGATCTTATTTCCGGATTTCTGAAACATATACGTATCGGTGTCCTCGGTCTCTGTTGCCTGTACTGTGTCGTATCCCTGAAAAGTACGCAGCTGAAGCCATACCCCTGTACCAATTCCGGCCGCGAGAATGGCTCCTGCAAGGATTCCAACGGTGATCCGGCGTCTGCGTTTTCTTTTTCTGTTTTCTGCTTTATACTCCTCAAGATCCCGGACTTTTGCTCCGTTCTCCTGTTCTTCTCTGTTTTTTCCGTCCATTTTCATTCCCCTTATGTTCTTTTCGGACTTATTTTCTGCCGCCCTTTCGGCCGCAGTTTGATTCCGCTCTAGTGTACCATATTTTTCTCTATTTTGGGAGGTATATTTTCTGCCCCGCATATATGAGATCTTCTACCGCGATCTGGTTCAGTTCGCAGATATCTTTCACTCTGCTCATCGTTCCGTAATATCTCTCACTGATTTTCGAGAGGCTGTCCCCCTTCTGTACGGTGTACTCCTGCCAGACCTGCGCGGCGGTTTCTGCCGTCTCACTGCCGGAAGCAGTTCCCGGGGCGGACGATGGCTCTGCTCCCGGTGCTGGATCTGTCTGCACCGTACCGGTATTGTTCTCCGCTGCACCAGTCTGCTCCCCGCCGGATGTGCTTTGCTCTCCGCTGCCTGCCGGATCCGTTCCGGATAAATTCTGCTCCTCACTTACCGCCGCGCTCCCGCTCTCATTTTGCGTTTCCAGTTCCGTTCCTGTGCTTTCCGGTGTCGAAGTATTTTCCCCTGTGTTTCCCTCTTCCGCCGCTGATGCTTCCGCTGCACTCTCCGCCGTCTGTGTCTTCTCTCCCTGTACGTTTCCCGCCACTGCTACCGTCTGCTCCTTTGTTTTCCCCGGAAACGGCAGCGCATCTCCGTATTTCTGCGTCACCGTCACAAGAAGCGCCGCAGCCGCGCATGCTGTCATCGCATAGAGGATCGGCTTTCTGTGATCGTGTTCCGGCTCCTCCCCGCTCTTCTCCTCAATCATCTTCCGAAAATCGCTGACAGCGCGGTCGGGCACGCTCTCTCCGTTTTCGATCGACCGGTTCTGATTCTGATCGATCAGATACGACTGCATCGGCTCATTCTTTTCATAATAAATGTAAAAGCCTCCCGTGCTCCGCAGGGTGCCGCCCTCGTACGTATAGAAGGTTTCCTCTTTTTCCTGTCCGTTGACGCGGAACAGCGTCTTGTCATTTCCGCCGAAGTGGTTCAGATGCGCTCGGATGATCTGTTCATTCAGATCCTCCCCGTATCCCGGAAGAGAAAGTGCCCAGCCGAGGATCTGCTGGTTTTTGAAATATTTTTCCATCACATCGTGGACCTCCGTCCATACTGCATCATCGAAGACCAGGTGATCCGGCGCCGGCTCCATCGTATGAATCGCGGCCGCGCTGCGGATAAAAAAGTAGGAAATTCCGTCCGCCCACTTAAATTCACCGAACAGCATGGCGGCACGTCCCTCTGGTGCGGAAAAATATTTTTTCAGAAAGGTTCCGACATAATCTTCCAGATAAATCCGCTCCCTGCCGTTCGTATCACCGACCTGGCGGATATTTTTCGGCAGATGAAAGTATCCCTCGTTGCCGTTCGCCTGCTCTTTGTTTTCTTTATAGACAATCTCAATCATGCTTTTCACCCCTTTTTGCCTACTTTATCACGGATGTTCCGCGAAAAAGATCGTTTTGGGGCAGGGCTGTCACGGTTTTTTCCGACTGTTTTCCCGTTTTTCTGCACCGGAGGGCATGTCATGTTTTTTTCATTGCAGGAATAGTTTATACCATATACGGTTAAACTGTGGATGATTCTTCTGAAAGGCAGGTACCGGTCATGTTTCGAAAAAAAGACGCCGAAGTTTACTACATCAATGAGCGAAGCCGCAGCGCCAGCGAAGAGCTGGCGTCGCTGTTTTCTTACTGCATTCAAAAGGACGGACGCATGTTCCGTGAACTGGTATTTCTCTGCATCGGAAGCGACCGGATCACTGGGGATTCCTTAGGACCGCTGATCGGGTACCAGCTTTCGCCGTACTGCAGCCGCATTTTTCATGTCTATGGAACGCTGGATGACCCGGTGCACGCCCTGAATCTACCGGACCGGATTTCGTACATCCATTCCCGCCACCCGGAGGCACTGCTCGTTGCGATTGATGCTTCGCTTGGTTCGCGGCGTCATCAGGGATACATCACGATCGGAAACGGGGCGATCCGGCCGGGCGCGGGGGCAGGGAAGACGCTGCCCGAGGTCGGGGATATTTTTATCACAGGCATTGTGAATGTATCGGGCAGTTTTGAACAGCTTCTTCTGCAGACAACCCGGCTTGCCACGATTTTCCATATGGCGGAATCCATCTCGCAGGGAATCCTGCTCGCCTGCCGGGAACTTGAGGCGGCCGGGACAAGCGAACTTCTGCTTTAAGAAAAACTGCAGACAGCAAAACAGGCAGAGACTGCACCATTTTCCGGTGTGGCCTCTGCCTGTTTTCTTTTGTCATTTATTTCGAAAAATCTTATTTACAGAACTCTTTTACCTGCTCGTAAACGCCCTCGCCGTCGAGTTTGTATTTTGCAAGAAGAGCGGCTGCCGGGCCGGACTCTCCGAAGACGTCCTGTACACCGATTTTTTTCACCGGAACCGGGCATTTCTCTGCCAGTGCATCGCAGACTGCGCTTCCAAGTCCTCCGATCACCGAGTGCTCTTCTACGGTTACGACTTTGCCGGTCTCTTTTGCTGCTGCAACGATCAGCTCCTCATCCAGCGGTTTGATGGTGTGGATGTTGATGATCTTGGCATCAATGCCGTCTGCGGCAAGTTTCTCTGCTGCTTCCAGAGCGGAGCTTACGCAAAGGCCTGTTGCAACGATGGTGACATCCTTGCCTTCACGGAGAACAACGCCTTTTCCGAGCTCAAATTTGTAATCCGGTCTGTCGTTGATCACCGGCACTGCCAGACGTCCGAAACGAAGGTAAACCGGTCCGTTGTATTCATAAGCTGCTTTCACGCAGGCTTTTGCCTCTACATCATCTGCCGGGTTCAGGATGACCATGCCCGGGATGGTTCTCATCAGGGCGATATCCTCGTTGCACTGATGTGTTGCGCCGTCTTCTCCTACGGAAATTCCGGCATGGGTAGCACCGATTTTTACGTTCAGATGCGGGTATCCGATGGAGTTGCGCACCTGCTCAAACGCACGGCCTGCGGCAAACATCGCGAAGGTGCTTGCGAACGGAACGATGCCTGTGGTGGAAAGACCGGCAGCGATTCCCATCATATTACATTCTGCGATACCACAGTCGATGTGGCGGTCCGGATATGCTTTTTTGAACACACCGGTCTTGGTTGCTGCTGCAAGGTCAGCGTCGAGTACGATCAGATTGTCATGCTCTGCGCCAAGCTCAACCAGTGCATTACCGTAACTTTCTCTTGTTGCGATTTTCTTTACTTCTGACATAACGCTTCACCTGCCTTTTCCAGTTCTGCCATAGCAATTGCGTACTCTTCATCGTTCGGAGCTTTTCCGTGCCAGCCTACCTGGTTCTCCATGAAGGAAACGCCTTTTCCTTTTACGGTCTTTGTGATGATGGCGGTCGGCATGCCTGTTACGGTGCGCGCCTCATCAAATGCAGCTTTCAGCTGATCGAAATCGTTGCCGTCCGCTACGTTGATTACGTGGAAGTTGAATGCCTCGAATTTTTTGTCGATCGGGTACGGGCTGTTGACATCTGCTACGTTTCCGTCGATCTGAAGTCCGTTGTTGTCTACGATCACAACGAGGTTGTCCAGATGTTTTGCTCCGGCAAACATGGCTGCCTCCCAGACCTGTCCTTCCTGGATTTCACCATCGCCAAGAAGTGTATAAACACGAAATGCTTTGTTCTGCAGTTTTGCACCGAGTGCCATTCCGACTGCTGCGGAGATTCCCTGTCCGAGGGAACCGCTTGACATATCAACGCCCGGGATATGTTTCATATCCGGATGTCCCTGCAGGTAAGAGCCAAGGTGACGAAGGGTCAGCAGGTCTTCTTTCGGGAAGTAACCTTTTTCAGCCAGTGCTGCGTAGAGTCCCGGCGCTGTGTGGCCTTTCGAAAGTACAAAACGATCGCGGTCCGGATCTTTTGGATTTTTCGGGTCCACGTTCATTTCTTCAAAATACAGATACGTGAAAATATCGGCTGCAGACAGAGATCCGCCCGGATGGCCGGCCTTTGCTGCATGAACGCCGCTGACGATCCCTTTGCGAATCTCATTGGCCGTCTTCTGAAGTTCTAACTTGTTCATGTCTTTTCTCCTTGTTTAGTTGGATCGGAATCAAAAGCTGGAAATATCGCTATTGTTCACTTCGTTCACAATACCATATTTCCAGCTTTTATGCAATCATGTTTAGGTCTTATTCGCCGAATACAGCTTTGTAGTCAGCCTGGAATTTTGCAATTCCGGCGTCGGTCAGAGGATGTTTGGTCATCTGTACGATTACGTTGTATGGAACAGTTGCAATGTCTGCACCAGCCAGTGCGCAGTCGGTTACGTGGATCGGGTTGCGGACGCTTGCTGCGATGATCTCGGTGTCGATGCCGGCTACGTCGAAGATCTCAACGATTTCACGGATCAGATCAACGCCGCGGGTGCTGATGTCATCGAGTCTTCCAAGGAATGGGGAAACATAAGTTGCACCTGCTCTTGCAGCCAGAAGTGCCTGGTTTGCGGAGAAGATCAGGGTTACGTTTGTCTTGATGCCCTCTGCGCTCAGAACTTTAACAGCTTTGAGTCCTTCTACGGTCATCGGGATTTTAACAACCATGTTTGGATGGATGGCTGCGATCTCACGGCCTTCTTTGATCATGCCTTCTGCATCTGTTGTGGTAGCTTTTACCTCGCCGCTGATCGGTCCGTCTACGATCTCGGTGATCTCTTTGATGACCTCTTTGAAGTCACGTCCTTCTTTTGCGATCAGGGACGGATTGGTGGTAACGCCGCAGATAACGCCCATGTCGTTTGCTTTTTTAATGTCCTCTACTTTTGCTGTGTCGATGAAAAATCTCATGTTGTTTTTCCTCCCATATTCATACTTTCGTAAGGTTTCGGGGCCTGTTGTTTTCCGCAGAACGGCTCCGTTTTTCTGTTATCTCCAGTATAGATATGTTTGGTTTTTCCGTCAAGTCGGCCTCATTTTTATTAATTAATTTTATTATTTATAAATACCATTTTATAAATTACTCTGGCGGATTTTTTCTCATTTTTTCCGGTTTTTCCTTTTCTTTGTGTTTTCCCGGTTTGCGCCGGAGCTGTTTTATTCAAAATTATTAATAATAATTTCAGCCGTCCTATTTATTTTTTAATTTTTCGGTTCTTGCATATGAAGTGCTGCGCCGCACGATCAGTTTCGGCTCATACTCGACATGATACGTGCTTAATGGTTCATTGCCGTCCTGGCTTTCCCGAAGAGACTGGATTTTCCGCAGGATGATATCGCACGCATCGCGGCCCTTCAATGGCACATAGTGGTCGATCGTCGTCAGGGAAATTGAGCGGAAGCTGGAATAGACGGTGTTGTCACATCCCACTACGGAAATATCCGCCGGAATGCGCAGTTTGCTCTCGAGCACGGCGTCCATGATCCCGAACGCGATCATATCATTCATGCCGACGATTGCCGTAAGGTTCTTGTCCTCCCGCAGCAGTTCCTTCGTCAGATAATAGCCCATCTTGTACTCAGAATCCATGCTCGGGATCACCTCGTCGAGGTCCTCATCCGCCGATTTGACGATCACGCCGTCGCCGTATCCTGCCTCTTCAAACTCGCGCACAAAGCCCTCCACGCGTTTCAGGCGCTGGCCCTGTTTGGAAGTCAGCGGAGGTGAAACAAACGCCACATGCCGGTGTCCCAGTTCCAGCAGGTGGCGTGCCATCAGCCTGCCGGGTTTTGCATTGTTCAGCTCGACCGCATCAATTTCCAGCAGCTCTTCTCGGTTGTTGATGATGACAAGCGGAATCTCCGCGGCCAGCTCCTCCACTTTTTCCTTGCAGCTTCTGCTCGGATTGCAGGTATAGATAATGCCGCGCGGGCGCACACTCTTCATCATCCGAAGATAATTCTCTTCGATTTTCAGATCCCTCTGCGTATTGCAGACAAAGACCCCGTAATTCTTCTCTTTTGCAACTTCTTCGATGCCGTGCAGCAACATCACATAGTAAGGATTCGTCAGCGTCGGACAGAAGACGACGATCAGCTTGTTGCCGTTCGACTCTCTTCTCATCTTCCGCCGGGGAATCTGGTAGCCCAGCTCTTTTGCCGCCGCCTCCACTTTTTCTACTGTTTCCCGCGAGAACGAAACGTTTTCCCGCCGGTTCAGGATCATGGAGACCGTCGCCTGGGATACGCCTGAGGCTGCTGCGACATCACTGGATGTCACTTTTTTTCTGCCCATAATTACAGCTCCGTTCTGCCCTCTAACGCACGCAGAAGGGTGACTTCGTCAATATTTTCCAGATCGCCGCCCACCGGAACGCCGCTTGCAATCCGCGTCACCTTGATTCCGGTCGGCTTGATCAGCTTGCTGATGTACATGGCCGTTGTCTCGCCCTCCAGGCTGGAGTTCGTGGCAACGATAACCTCCGAGACATCGCCCTGGAGACGCTGCATCAGCTCTTTCAACCGGATGTCGTCCGGCCCGATTCCCAGCATTGGGGAGATTGCCCCGTGCAGGACGTGGTAAACACCGTCGTATTTTCCGGTTTTCTCGTACGCCGCAAGGTCCTGCGTCGTCTCCACCACCATGATCACGCTGTGATCGCGCTTGACATTGGCACAGATCGGGCACAGTTCTTTGTCGGTCAGCGTCTGGCAGCACTTGCAGTACTGAACGTGGGATTTTGCTTCTGTGATCGAATCGGCCAGCCGTTTTGCCTGGTCGGCCGGCATATTCATGATATGAAATGCCAGCCTCTGTGCGGTTTTCACACCGATTCCAGGCAGATGGGACAGCTGCTCGATCAACTGATTGATGTATCCGCTGTAGTAATCCATCAGAACGGGAATCCTCCGCCCATGCTGCCAAGTCCGCCGGCGAGTTTGCCCATAGCTTTGGCTGCCTCGTCCTCAACTTTGCGCAGTGCTTCGTTGGTTGCTGCCATGATCAGATCCTCGAGCATTTCTACGTCGTCCGGATCTACGGCATCTTCGCTGATTTTAACTTTGGTTACTTCTTTTTTACCGGAAATGGTTACTTCTACGGCTCCGCCGCCTGCTGTCGCAGTGAATTCTTTCTCCTCGAGCGCTTTCTGGTTCTCTTCCATCTGCTTCTGCATTTTCTGCGCCTGCTTCATCAGATTGTTCATGTTGCCCGGCATTCCTCCCGGGAATCCTCCTCTTTTTGCCATGGGTAATATCCTCCTGAAAAATTTGTTTTTAATCTATTCTTCCCCGTCGTCGAAGTCGCTCTCGTCGTCCTCCTCGACCGGGATTCCATGAATCGCCTGCGTCAGTGCATCATCCACGGAAATCGTGGAGAGCGCGGCGTTTGCATGCTGGTCTGCTAAAATGAGCTGGACCTCTACGGTTTTTCCAGTCATCTGTTCAATAATGGTGCGGATCTCATCGGCTGCCTCCGGCCGCTCAACGTAGATGGATGCGAGCTGGTCTGCAAACTCAACAAACAGTTTGGCGTCGCCCGTCTCGCTGTTGTATTTCGGAACGGCGCTCTGCAGAAACTGGCGGAACATGCCGCTTGTCTGGCCGACAATTGCCTTCCAGGACGCGCTGATGCGCTGTAAATCCGCCGGTGCGGCTTTCACTGGTGCCGGTGCACTCTGCGGTGTTTCTGCCGCCGCATAGCCGTCTCCGGCCGCTCCGGAGCCTCCTGCACTGCCGTTTCCTGCTCCCGGTGCATTTGTCACCATCATCGGGATTCCGCGCTCCATTTTTTCTTCGAGAATCCTAAGACGCTCCAGCACGGATTCGAGGTTCTGCTCCATCTGCGGTTTGCAGAGTTTGACGAGCGCCACCTCAACGAGCACGCGCTTCTGCGCCGCATAGCGGAGCTGGCCGGAGAGCTCGGATAAAACGCGGATATAGTGGATCAGCGTCTCATCGTCTACCATCGTGCTCTCTTCTTTTAAGAGCTTCAGGTTTTCTGTAGAGACGTCGAGCAGTTCTTCGGTTTCATCTGCGCTTTTTACCAACAGCAGATTCCGCAGATACCACGTAAAGTCGGTAACGAACTGTCCCAGCTCTTTTCCGCGGTTTAAAAGGGTTTCCAGCGTGCGGATGCTTCCCGTTACATCCCCGGCGAGGATCGTGCGGAGCATCTGGCTGAAGATTTCGGTATCAACAGTTCCGAGAACTTCAAGGACTTTATCGTACGTCAGCTTCTGCCCGAGGTAGAAGGCGATGCACTGGTCCAGGAGGCTTAACGCGTCTCGCATGGAGCCGTCGCCCGCCTTTGCGACGTAGCGGATGGCTTTTTCTTCGACGTCCACGCCCTCTTTTTCCATCAGTTCACTAAGACGCGCCGCGATGGTATCGATCGTGATGCGGCGGAAATCGTACCGCTGGCATCTGGAAAGGATCGTCACCGGGATTTTGTTTGCCTCTGTGGTCGCCAGAATGAAGATGACATAGGACGGCGGCTCCTCCAGGGTTTTTAAGAGTGCATTGAACGCTCCGGTAGAAAGCATATGCACCTCGTCGATGATATAGACTTTATACCGTCCCTGTGTCGGCCGGTAGGCTACCTCCTCACGGATTTCACGGATGTTGTCGACACCGTTGTTCGATGCCGCGTCGATCTCGATGACGTTCGTGGAAACGCCCGCCAGAATCGCCTTACACGTCGGACATTCGTTGCACGGGCTTCCGTCCACGGGATGTTCGCAGTTGACCGAGCGGGCGAGAATCTTGGCGATCGTCGTTTTTCCTGTTCCGCGGGTTCCGCAGAACAGGTACGCATGACCGATGCGGTCCGCGCGGATCTGATTTTTTAATGTTGTTACAATGTGATCCTGTCCTTTTACATCCTCAAAGGTGGAAGGACGGAATTTTCGGTACAGAGCAGTATAGCTCATAAAATTTTTCTCCTTTTATTGCATCGGCATGGAAGCCCGCCGCCGGCAGTTTCTTTTGGACAGCAGTGCAACAGAAGAACGGAGACCTTGTTCTTCTTGCTTTAAGGCCTCCGTTCTTTTTCCCTGCCTTTTTCGGGAACGCATCAATCGCCGAAGCTGATTCCCATCCGTTTTGCCTGCAGGACTTCCTGTGCATTCGGATCTACGGTCTTTAATTTTCCGGCGCACTCGCCCAGCGGAATTTTCTTTACTTTTCCGTTGACCATTCCGACCATGTAGCCGTACTGTTTGTCCAGAATAAGCTGTGCTGCCTCGGATCCGAGTCTTGTGGAAAGGACACGGTCATACGGACACGGGCTGCCGCCTCGCTGCATGTGGCCCGGTACGGTGACGCGGATTTCCATGCCTGTCTTTGCCTCGATTTCTTCTGCGATCTTGTAGGATACGGACGGGTATTTCTTTGCGATTTCTTCCTGACGTTTTTTCAGCTCTTTCTTCGGAAGTGCTGCGTCTTCTTTTGCAATTGCACCCTCGGCAACGGCAAGAATGGTGAATCCGCTTCCGCGCTCTTTTCGTCTGTTGATGGCCTCGCATACTTTTTCAATATCGTATGGAATTTCCGGAATCAGGATAACGTCTGCGCCGCTTGCGATTCCGGCGTACAGCGTCAGCCAGCCTACTTTATGACCCATAACCTCTACGATAAAAACTCTCTGGTGAGAGGAGGCTGTTGTATGGATGCAGTCGATCGCATCGGATGCAATATTGACGGCACTGTAGAAACCGAAGGTCATATCCGTTCCGTAGATATCATTATCGATGGTTTTCGGAAGATGGATAATATTCAGTCCTTCCTCTCTCAAGAGGTTTGCTGTTTTCTGGGTTCCGTTTCCGCCAAGAATGACAAGGCAGTCCAGAAGGAGCTTGTGGTAGGTATGCTTCATTGCTTCCACTTTGTCCAGACCGTTTGCATCCGGGGTACGCATCAGCTTAAACGGCTGACGTGAGGTTCCGAGAATAGTTCCTCCCTGTGTTAATATACCGGAAAAATCTTTTGCACTGAGCATGCGGTAATCGCTGTAGATGAGGCCTTTATAGCCGTTCATGAATCCGTATACTTCGAGATCTTTTACATTGTTTGCAAGGCCTTTTACGACTCCGCGCATGGTCGCATTTAATGCCTGGCAGTCTCCGCCGCTTGTTAACAGACCAATTCTTAACATATGACTTTTCCCATCCTGTTCTTTATTAGATTTTCACGACTGCTTCTTGTTTCTTGGCAGTATTATGGAATGTTTACATTATACCCTATTTTTTTCGTTCTCACAATAGTTCGGGGGAAGAAAGCGCGGGAGTTTCTATTTTTTGTACGAAAAAAGGAAGTCTGGGGTTCAGGCTTCCTTGGATTTTCTTTTTTATGCGCGCCGCACTTCGAACTCTCACCACGAACGTTACTCCTACAGCCTACTCGGCCCAGGCACCCTCACGGCACACAGGAGATTCCACTTAGTGCTGCTGCATTCCTGCCCTGACACGGTTCATGGAGTCCTGTTGCGTAAGACCCAGACGTCAACGTCACTTATAGAAGGCAGCTTCGCAATGAAAGAGCCCTCGGATTGGCATCACCCCCGCTGTAGCGGATTGCGGGTACAGGGCACCGCTATCTCCCCGGCTGCGCATTGTTTAGTATACGGGATTTCGGAGGGGATGTCAAGGAATTTGTGAATTGAAATATTGGTATAGCACGAGTATAATTTATAGTAAGGCCAGAAAATAACGCAAAAATTCAGTACCGCAGAGTATGAACGACTGCTTCACAGATTTTCGTCGTACCCTGGTACGCCTTTCCATCTGTTTTTTACAATTCTCACTCTGCAACACTGCTTTTTTCATTATTTTCAAGATTTGCTATCGATAATTTTTTGAAAATGATACATTTTTTTCTTATAGAAGGAGGATGGACGAATGATACGAGTTACGGTCTGGAATGAGTTTCAGCATGAGCGAACGCAGGAGAAAGTGAAAGAGATTTATCCGGACGGGATTCACACCTGTATTGCAAAGTTTCTGGGACAGGAGGAGGAGCTTTCGGTTCGGACGGCTGTGTTTGACGAGAAGGAGCATGGGCTGACGGAAGAAGTGCTGGCAAATACCGATGTGCTGGTGTTCTGGAATCATATGCTGCAGGAGGAGTTCTCGGACGATGTGGCCGAGCGGGTTCGGCGTCATGTGCTGGCCGGAATGGGGCTGGTAGTTCTGCATTCAGGGCATTATTCCAAGATTATGCGGAAGATTCTCGGAACAAGTATGACTCTCCGGTGGCGGCATGGGGATCGGGAGAGACTGTTCTGTACGTGTCCGACACATCCGATCGCGCAGGGGATTCCGGCATGGGTGGATATTCCGGAGGAAGAGATGTATGGGGAGTTTTTTGATATTCCAAAGCCGGATGATGTGGTATTTACGGGATGGTTCGCAGGCGGTGAGGTGTTCCGCAGCGGATGCACCTTTACACGTGGGCTGGGCAAAATTTTCTATTTTCAGCCGGGACACGAGGAGTACCCCATTTACCATATGCCGGTGATTCAGCAGATTATCAAAAATGGAGTCCGCTGGTGCGTTCCTGTAGTACGAAGACCGGCGCCACTGGATAATGCATGGGTGAATCCATCTACGGAGGAAGTGTATCTTTCTTCACACGAAAAATAGCAACTGCAGTTTACTGATATCTGTTTCCTGTTTGATTTTCAAAATGGGATCTGATTTCACGATAAAAATTATGCTGTAATGTGCCAAAGGAGTCCGAGTGCACCTTACAGGAGACAGGAGGAAATGATAGATGAGAAAACTTTCCGTTTTTTACGAACATATTCTACAGGCGTGTGAGCAGTCCGGTAAGACGATTCCGGAAGTGCTCGCGTTCTGCAGGGAGCAGGGAATTTCGGCTGTTGAGATGAACTACAGTCTGTTTGCCTCAGAAAAAGAGGTCATTGCCCCGATGCTTTCCGATGCGGGGCTGGTGATCAGCTGTATGCATGAAACCTTTGATTTTTCCCATGATACGGATCTTGGCAGAGCACAGCAGATGCTCGATACTGCGGCATCACAGCAGGTTTCGCGTGTCCTGTTTGTTGCAGGCGCGCTTGAAACTGCCGAAGCGGCAGAGCTTGCAGCCTGCAGCAGCACCTATGAGGCAACGAGTACTTTTATGGCCGAAAACAAATCGATTCAAAATATGGTACATGCGCTTTCCTCACTCGCCGAATATGCGGCTTTGCGTGGCGTTACGATTACCTTAGAGGACTTTGACGGTTTTTTACAGCCGTTTGCACGCACATATCCGCTGCTCTGGTTTATGGAGCACGTGCCGGGGCTGCGGTATACGCTTGATATCGGAAATTTTGCTTTCAGTGATGAGGATGTTTCGTATGCTGCCTGGCTTCTGAAGGATTATATTGTCCATGTTCACTGTAAGGATCGTGCCGAAAGTCCGCTCGTTCACGGACGTTTCTGCCGCGGCCTTGGCCAGACACCGGCCGGAACGGGATATCTGCCGATGGCAAAGCTTCTTACAGATTTAGAAGCGTGCGATTACGACGGTTATCTCGCCATCGAGCATTTCGATGCACCGGATCAGTTATCGTTCATCGAACAGTCCGCAGCGTTTCTGCGCCAGTGGGTTTCCGAATAATTCCGCCTCTTTCATAAGCGCTCTGATTTTCGGAAAATTTCGTATTTCCGGGGAGAATTTCAGCAAGGAAAATATGTCGAAAAAATTCTTTACTATCTTTGGTTTTTTCGTATCTTTTCCTTGCTTTCCAGGGAAAACATGGTAAACTAAATTTGAAGCTTTTTGAGAAGGCATAATTCGAAAAGCAAATCTAAAACAAGAGGGTTTTAAAGTAATGGGAGAAATTATTATTCCGCAGGGTTACAAATCTGCATTAAACCTCCACGATACACAGGTGGCGATTAAAACAGTAAAGGATTATTTCCAGCATGAGCTGACACATCGTCTGCATCTGCTCCGTGTAACAGCTCCACTTTTTGTACAGCCGGAAACCGGCTTGAATGACAATCTGAATGGCGTAGAACACCCGGTTTCTTTTGAGTTAAAGGATCAGGGTACCAAGAAAACCGCTGAAATTGTTCAGTCTCTGGCAAAATGGAAACGGTATGCACTTCACAAATACGGCTTCTCTGAGGGAGAAGGCATCTACACCGATATGAACGCCATCCGCCAGGACGAGGTGACCGACAACATTCACTCCGTTTACGTGGATCAGTGGGACTGGGAAAAAATCATGTCCCCGGAAGAACGCAATCTTGATTTCTTAAAGAGTACCGTAAAAGATATCTATGAGGCACTGAAAAACACGGAAAAACATATGGCAGACCAGTACGACTACATCGAAACCATTCTGCCGGATGAAATTTTCTTTATCACTTCCCAGGAACTTGAGGATCGCTATCCGGATCTGACTCCAAAGGAAAGAGAGTATACAATCACCAAAGAAAAAGGTGCTGTCTTTATTATGCAGATCGGCGGCGTGCTTGCTTCCGGAGAGCGTCAGGACGGACGTTCCCCGGACTACGACGACTGGTCCTTAAACGGCGACCTGATCGTTTATTATCCAGTGCTTGACATCGCTCTTGAGCTCTCCTCCATGGGTATCCGCGTCAACGCAGATGCTCTCCGCGCCCAGTTAAAGGAATGCGGATGCCAGTCCCGCGCGAAGCTTCCCTTCCAGAAATCCATTCTGAACGGCACTCTCCCGCAGACAATCGGCGGCGGTATCGGACAGTCCCGTATCTGTATGTTTTTCCTGCGCAAAGCGCACATCGGAGAGGTACAGTGCTCGGTATGGCCGATGGAGACACGAGAGGTGATGGATGTGATGAATATTCAGCTTCTGTAAGATTGGTTTCGAATAGACGATTACTGTAAAAGGGATACGTTTCCTGTCCGCCCGTTTTCAGGGTATGACAGAAACGTATCCCTTTTATATTTTCCTGCATTGCTGCTGCATTTCGTCCTTACATCAAATCTTTTTCTGTTTTTCGCGGTTTCAGAACCGTTCTTCCAAAAGCTCAAGCAGTTCCTCTCTCTGAAAGGATGCTGTCTTAATTTCATCACCGGAAAGGATCTCTTCCGCCAGCTCTTTTTTCATCTGCTGAAGCTTGATGATTTTTTCCTCGATGGTTCCTTTTGCAATCAATTTGTATACCGTCACAACATTTTTCTGCCCAATACGATGTGCACGGTCTGTCGCCTGATTTTCAACAGCAACATTCCACCATGGATCGTAATGGATGACGATATCCGCGCCGGTCAGGTTCAGGCCGGTTCCACCTGCTTTCAGGGAAATACAGAATACAGACGTGTCATCCCGGTTGAACTGTTCCACCATTTGTGCACGCTGCTCTTTTTTCGTGCTTCCCTGCAGGACAAAGTAGCTGATGCTTTCTTCCTGCAGACGCGCGGTCAGGATCTCGATCATCGAAGTGAACTGGGAGAACAGCAGGATTTTGTGGCCGGATTCCACGGCACTCTGAATCAGCTCGATGCAGAGATCGGGTTTTGCCGAACCGCCTTCGTAATTTTCGTAAACAAGCGCAGGATCACAGCAGAGCTGACGCAGCCGTGTCAGTTCAGAGAGCACCTGGAACCTGGAATCGGCAAATTCTTCCTCTGTCTGGTTCTGCAGCATAAGCGCCAGCCGCTGGGCATGTGCATGATACAGCTCCTTCTGCTTCTGTTCCATGCAGGCAGCCATATTTTTCTCAATTTTATCCGGCAGATCCTTCAGCACTTCCTTCTTCAGACGGCGCAGAATAAACGGACGGATCATCTTTTGCAGACGTTCTAATCTTTCTTCGTCGCCGTTCCGCACAATCGGAAGTTCAAACTGCTCGCGGAATTTCTGATATCCATAGAGGAATCCCGGCATCAGATAATCAAAGATGCTCCATAGTTCACTTAACTGGTTTTCTACCGGTGTTCCGGTTAATGCCAGGCGGAACGATGCATGGATCGTTTTCACGGCTTTTGCTCCCTGCGTTGCGTGATTTTTGATGAACTGCGCCTCATCAATGATCTCGCAGAAGAACGGGAGGTCCTGATACAGTTCGATATCGCGGCGGAGCAAATCGTACGAGGTAATCAAAATATCCTGCATACCGGCATTTTGGATCATCTCTTTCCTCTGTTCCTGTGTGCCGGCGACGAGTCTCGTCTGCAGCTCCGGAGCAAAGCGGGCACATTCGCTCTCCCAGTTATAGACGAGAGATGCCGGTGCAACGATCAAAGAACGACGATTTGCATTTTCGGATGCTTCCTGCATTTCAGATAAGAGAAAGGCGATGGTCTGCAGCGTCTTTCCAAGTCCCATATCATCCGCCAGAATACCGCCAAAGCCGTTCTGGCATAAGGTTTTCAGCCACCAGAATCCTGTTTTCTGATATTCTCGGAGCTGTGCCTGCAGATTGTCCGGAAGTTCAAAATCGTTCTCCTCTGCAGTTTTCATATTTCGGATCAGCATACGGAACTCGCGGTTTTTCTCAACCTGAAGATCATCCTGCTCTTTTAAACGGGTATCGAGGTAGAGTGCTCGGTATTTCGGAATTGTGATCTCGCCGCTCTTCAGCTTTGCCTCGGAGATCTGCAGATTTTCCCGCAGTTCCGAGAGAACGCGGATACCGTCCTCGTCCATATCCATAAATTCACCGGTCCTCAGGCGGTAAAATTTCTTTTTCCGGTCATATTTTGAAAGAATCTCTGCCAGTTCCTCCATGCCAAAATTGCCCGGATTCAAATGAAGTTCCAGTACATTTTCTGCGAGGGATACACCGACAGAAACTTTCGGGGACGGGATGACACGGATCGCTTTTAACCGGTCAGAAACAAAAATTTCGCCCAGTTTCTGCAGATCTTCCATACCGCTGCTTAAAAACTCATACATCTCATCGGCTCCCTGGAGAAGCATCTGATGTTTCCGCGCATCATAAGCGCTGAAACAGGATCGAACGAGCTGGTTTGCCGCTGCTTCTTTCCGTACATCACGGCCATGGGAAAGCTGATGGATATCGTTTGCATCTGCAAAAACATTGTATTTTTTCTCGCCATAGACAGCCAGAAGTTCGCAGATAATCATATCATGCTGCGGCGCATCCAGATAAATCTGAAATTCCACCTGCGGCGGAAGATACTGCTGTAATTCCAGCTTTTCTTCTTTTTTTACCTTAAAATGTTCCTCCAACACCGGGAGAAGTCCCTGGCAGAAGGTCGGGATATCTTCTTTTGCAATTTCACAGACTCCGTCCGGACATCGCTCCATATATTCCAGGAAGTCGCAGACTTCTGCTATCTCTTCCCTTGGGATTCGGTAAATTGTATTTTTTTCTGAAAGAAAATACAAATATTTTCTGCCATAAAAAATGGGATCCGCATACATCTGTACCTTTAGGCCATCTGCTTTCCGTAAAAGCTTCATTTCATACTGCGGCATCCCCTCCTGGCAATGCCACAGTTTTTCTTCTCTCCAGTTCGTACGACAAAAGAACTCCTGGCTGCCAACAGCCTCAAAAAATTCATCCATATTCTGCACAGAAATCATCACATAACGGTCATCAAAACAGGACGCATAGCTGCCGGTACCTATCCGATAGCATGAGCCGCATTCCATGGTATATGCACTCAGAAATTCTACCATCGGACGGCTTTCTTCTTCAAAAGCATCCATACAGTGCAAAAAAGAAAGCTGCGCACCGTAGCTGACCGTTTCCATATTTTTTACAGCTGCTGTCATTTTGGAAACACTTTTTAATACATACATCCTTTTGCTTCCGATTTTAAATTCTGCCCGAAAGGAATCGTCAAACTGGCTCTCCAGATGAATTTCCAGTTTAACCTGACCTACTTTTGCTTTCGGCAGAAAAGCAACCTGATCCCGCATCACATAATGTGAAAGCAGTTCAGAAAAACCGGGGCTTGTCTCTGCTTTTTGTGTTGGTTTTACTACTTTTCTGACAATTTTATGTTCTCCCTGGAATTCTTCCATTCCTTTTTTCACGCCGACAGCACGAAGAAGCTGCTCCAGTTCCTGATGTTCTTCGTCATTTCTCACTTTTTCTTCCAGTTTTTTTCTCTCTTTTTTCCGCCATTCAAGATAGTACAGCAAAACAGCGACACAATGTTTGCACAATCCCCAGTACTGCTCATGTGCCGGACAATCACAATCATCTTCCATAATTTCAGACATTTCTTCATCTACAGAAACGCTGACACAATACATATTTTTTCCGCTTCCGTCTACGACAGCTGTAATTTTATGCAGTTGATATCCGAAAATATCCTCCATTTCCTGTACCTGAAAAGCATGCACTTTCTGTTCTTCATAGATCTTTTTTCCACGGTTATATGATACGGAATTCGTCTCCTGTTTGATGTCCGCCTTTGTAATCATGCTGGTAAAATCCTTTCTGTTCTATCTTTTCCCATCATTCACAATTCGTATTTTACAGATTCTGGTTTTGATCACATCCGGGTCAAGATCTCCACTGTAGTAAATGGGAATCCCACTCTGTACGATCAACGAAATCAGTTTTAATGCTGCATACCGCGGCTGTCCCGACGTACACAGCAGCGACACATTCTTTCCCTGCACCTGTTCCATAAGATAGCTGAATACCATTTCGTTTTCCACAATGTATACACACGTTCCGACAGGCTGTACTTCTGTAATACCCTTCAGATTTTCCATGGTAAGCACATACGGTTCCCCGTATCGGCAAAAGGCTTCATATGCCGGATGCCATATCTCCTGTTTTTTCAAACGAATTCCAAACGCATGTACCAGGGAAGAAATGTTATCCGGCACAATTCCCACGCACTGCAACAGTTCTCTCCATTGCATTCGGTACTGATAAATAAGAGGTTTCATCAATTGCCTCCAAGTAGTCCATCCTTTTTTCCTTTCTTATTCTCTTTTATTTCAACTAATAAAAATTATATCATATCCTGCTATATATGATAAGTTTCTTTTGGTTAAAAACAGAAAAACCCCGGCCGCCTTACGGCGCCGGGGTCTCTTACGTTTGAGCACAAGTATCTTTCGATACAATTATATTTTATTTTCCGCAGTGCTTTCCTCGATTTCGCTTCGCTCCATCTCGGTCGGGCTGTCGCCCTATAAATTCTCCGACTAATGCCCTTGTGTGAGCAAGCTCCCACCGGTCATTACTCTCCGAATTTGCACTGCTCATAGATAACCGAAATTAGTCGATCAGAGTAGCAACACGGCCTGATCCAACGGTACGGCCACCCTCACGGATAGCGAAGGTAAGACCCTGATCCATAGCGATCGGGTGGATCAGTTCGATGGTCATCTCTACGTTATCGCCAGGCATGCACATCTCAGTTCCTTCTGGAAGAGTGATAACACCTGTTACGTCAGTTGTACGGAAGTAGAACTGCGGACGATAGTTGTTGAAGAATGGAGTATGACGGCCACCCTCGTCTTTTGTCAGAACGTATACCTGAGCGGTAAATTTGGTATGGCAGTGAACGGTACCTGGTTTAGCCAGAACCTGTCCTCTTTCGATCTCTGTTCTCTGAACACCACGAAGCAGAGCACCGATGTTATCACCAGCCTGAGCCTCATCGAGGAGTTTACGGAACATCTCGATACCAGTTACAACAGTTTTCTTGGTCTCTTCTTTCAGACCTGCGATTTCAACTTCCTCATTCAGATGAAGAACACCAGCCTCAACACGGCCAGTAGCAACAGTACCACGACCAGTGATGGTGAATACGTCCTCTACAGGCATGATGAAATCTTTATCAGTGTCACGCTGCGGATCCGGAATCCAGCTATCTACTGCATCCATAAGCTCCATGATTTTATCTCCCCATGGGCCAGCCGGATCTTCCAGAGCTTTCAGAGCAGAACCCTGGATGATCGGAGTGTCATCTCCCGGGAAGTCATACTCGTTCAGCAGCTCACGGATCTCCATGTCTACCAGCTCAAGCAGCTCTTCGTCGTCTACCATATCGCATTTGTTCATGAATACAACGATGTAAGGTACACCTACCTGACGGGACAGAAGGATGTGCTCTTTTGTCTGAGCCATAACACCGTCTGTAGCAGCTACTACAAGGATAGCTCCGTCCATCTGTGCAGCACCAGTGATCATGTTCTTTACATAGTCAGCATGGCCTGGGCAGTCAACGTGTGCATAGTGTCTTTTCTCTGTCTGATACTCAACGTGTGCAGTAGAGATTGTGATACCACGCTCTCTCTCTTCCGGAGCTTTATCGATATCTTCGAAGTTCTCAGCAGTGTTTCCTTCTACTCTGGTAGAAAGTACTTTTGTGATAGCTGCGGTCAGAGTTGTTTTACCATGGTCAACGTGGCCGATGGTACCAATGTTACAATGCGGTTTTGTTCTTTCAAATTTAGCTTTAGCCATTTTAAAATGTCCTCCTTAAAATTGCGCCCAGTGGGCTTTTTTGAGACTAAATTGGTGGCAGGAACCCACCTGAATCGTAAACCTGCTAAGTCTGATTATATTGCATTTCCGTCTTATTTGCAAGGGAAATCTCAGAAAAATAATACTTTTAGGCTGTGCAGCCTTTGACAGCTGCACACCCGATTATTTTTCTTACATTATTTTGCTTTTGCAGACAGAACTTTTTCCTGTACGTTTTTCGGAACCTGCTCATATTTATCAAAGAACATGGAGTAGTTACCACGTCCCTGAGTTTTCGAACGAAGGTCTGTTGCGTAACCGAACATTTCAGCCAGCGGTACGAATCCACGGATCATCTTTCCGCCGCCGATGTCATCCATACCCTCGATACGACCACGACGGGAGTTGATATCACCGATAACATCACCCATGTAATCTTCCGGAGTGGAAACTTCGACTTTCATGATAGGCTCAAGAAGAACCGGAGCACCCTTCTGCATAGCTTCCTTGAATGCCAGAGAACCAGCAATGTGGAATGCCATCTCAGAAGAATCGACCTCATGATAAGATCCGTCGTATACATTTGCATGAACACCAACTACCGGGAAGCCTCCCAGGATACCGGCTTTCATAGCCTCTTCGATACCTTCGCCTACAGCCGGGATATACTCTTTCGGAATAGCTCCACCGACAACGGTAGACTCGAATTTGTAAATCTCTTCGCCGTTTGCATCCATAGGCTCGAATTTAACTTTACAGTGACCATACTGTCCACGTCCACCAGACTGTTTTGCATATTTGCTGTCGATGTCTGCCGGTTTGGTAATGGTCTCTTTGTATGCAACCTGCGGAGCACCTACGTTAGCCTCTACTTTGAACTCACGAAGCAGACGGTCAACGATGATTTCCAGATGCAGCTCACCCATACCAGCGATGATGGTCTGACCAGTTTCCTGATTGGTGTGTGCACGGAAGGTCGGATCCTCCTCAGCCAGTTTTGCAAGGGACTCGCCCAGTTTGCCCTGGCCTGCTTTTGTCTTAGGCTCGATAGCCAGCTCGATAACCGGCTCCGGGAACTCCATAGACTCAAGGATTACCGGATGCTGCTCGTCGCAGATGGTATCACCTGTGGTGGTGAACTTGAATCCGATTGCAGCTGCGATGTCACCGGAGTAAACTTTATCCAGCTCCATACGTTTGTTTGCATGCATCTGAAGGATACGTCCAACACGCTCTTTTTTATCTTTTGTTGCATTCAGTACGTAAGAACCGGAGTTCATGGTTCCTGAATACACACGGAAGTATGCCAGCTTACCAACGAATGGGTCTGTCATAATCTTGAATGCCAGTGCGGAGAACGGCTCCTCATCGGAAGAATGTCTTACGATCGGGTTTCCGTCCAGATCGGTACCCTCGATTGGCGGGATATCGGTCGGAGCCGGCATGTACTCAAGGATAGCGTCCAGGAGTTTCTGAACACCTTTGTTTCTGTATGCAGAACCGCAGCATACCGGTACAGCTGTACACTCGCAGGTAGCTTTACGCAGAACTGCTTTCATCTCGTCTACAGACGGGATATCATCATCCAGATAACGCATCATCAGCTCATCATCCAGCTCGCAGATCTTTTCGATCAGTTCTGTATGATACAGCTCAGCGTCGTCTTTCATATCTTCCGGGATATCAGTGATGGAGATATCATCACCCTTATCGTCGTTGTAGATGTAAGCTTTCATCTCGAACAGATCGATAATTCCCTTGAACTCATCTTCCTTACCAATTGGAAGCTGAAGGCAGATAGCATTTTTACCAAGTCTGGTCTTGATCTGATCTACAGCATTGTAGAAGTCAGCACCAAGGATGTCCATCTTGTTGATAAATGCCATACGCGGTACGTTGTAGGTATCAGCCTGACGCCATACGTTCTCAGACTGAGGCTCTACACCACCTTTTGCACAGAACACGCCGACAGCGCCGTCCAGTACACGAAGAGAACGCTCTACCTCTACGGTAAAGTCAACGTGGCCTGGGGTATCAATGATGTTGATACGGTGCTCAAGAGCGCCCGGTTTCGGCTTGCAGTTCTCTTCCAGAGTCCAGTGGCAGGTTGTAGCAGCTGAAGTAATTGTGATACCACGCTCCTGCTCCTGTTCCATCCAGTCCATGGTAGCAGTTCCTTCGTGAGTATCACCAATCTTATAGTTAACACCGGTATAGTACAGGATACGCTCGGTCAGGGTTGTTTTACCTGCATCGATGTGAGCCATAATACCAATGTTTCTGGTTCTCTCTAATGGATATTCTCTTCCAGCCAACGGATTTTCCTCCTCTTAGAATCTGTAGTGAGCAAATGCCTTGTTAGCCTCTGCCATCTTATGAACTTCTTCTTTCTTCTTCACGGAAGCACCTGTGTTGTTAGATGCATCCAGAATCTCGTTTGCCAGTCTGTCTTCCATGGTACGCTCGCCTCTCTTACGAGAATAAGCGGTCAGCCAACGAAGGCCAAGAGCCTGACGTCTGTCCGGTCTTACCTCGATCGGTACCTGATAAGTAGCACCACCGATACGTCTTGCTTTTACTTCAAGAACCGGCATGATATTGTTCATTGCTTCTTCAAATACTTCGATTGCTGGTTTTCCAGCTTTTTCTTCTACTTTAGCAAATGCGCCGTATACGATTTTCTGGGCAACGCCTCTCTTACCATCCAGCATGATGTTGTTGATCAGCTTGGTTACCACTTTGTTATTGTATAACGGATCTGCTAAAACATCTCTTTTCTGAGTATGTCCTTTACGTGGCACGTTACTTCCCTCCTTAACCATCATTCGATTAAATCATCGGTACTCACACTTATTTGCAGTATGTCCGCGCGTGTAAATTCTCTATAAATCCGCAGCCGTGGGGATTTATGGAATAACGCACAACATTTCGCTTTTTTGTGATACTAGATATATCTCGAATTCGTTTTACTTAATTATTTCTTTTTCGGTCTCTTAGCACCGTATTTAGAACGGGCCTGTTTTCTGTTAGCAACACCTGCAGTATCAAGTGTACCACGGATGATGTGGTATCTGGTACCTGGCAGGTCCTTAACTCTTCCTCCACGGATCAGAACAACGCTGTGCTCCTGAAGGTTGTGGCCTTCTCCTGGGATGTAACTTGTTACTTCGATTCCGTTGGAAAGACGAACTCTGGCGATTTTACGAAGAGCTGAGTTAGGTTTTTTCGGTGTAGCAGTTTTAACAGCTGTGCACACACCTCTCTTCTGAGGAGAAGACATATCTGTGGATTTCTTTCTCAGAGAATTGTAGCTTTTCTGCAGTGCCGGCGCGGTAGATTTCTTTACGGAAGTCTCACGGCCTTTTCTTACTAACTGGTTGAATGTTGGCATTCCATTTCACCTCCTGATAGATTTCTCCGTGTGTCCCACGGGGTTTCATACGGCTGCTTTAGTTCAACATAATTGCTTTGCAGCTTTTGCGCGCACAAAAAACAGTCTTTTACGCACGCTCGTTTATTATAGCGTCTGTCCTTTCAAAAGTCAAGGGGGAAATTCGCAAAAAATCGCGTATTTACGCGGCTTCTGCGGATTTCTCCCATTGATGCATTACTGTGCAAAAGTATTTTTTCTTCCTATTATAATCTCACCAGATTATTTTCTGACATTTTCTGTTTTTCGTTAAAGCGGACGGTTCCGGAAGGCCGGACACGCATCACACCGCTTCGGCTTCTCCTCACTCTGTGCATTGCCCCAGAGGTCACGCGCTTTCTCTTCGGCACACCCTTTGCACCAGGGAAACATGCGGACATTGCTGATGTAAAAGTTCTCAAAGGTTGTCTCGTCGTTGTTGATGTCAAACTGCTGCTTTCTCGACAGCTCTTCCGTATGTTCTGCAATCCAGGCCTTCTGCCCTTCGGTCGCCGGATACCCCGGTCCGCCGAGGACGTAATCCATATCGGCATGGAGATTTTCCGGTTCGCCTGGTTTGTGGAATCCTACAAATAAAATATAACCGCGGCGCAAAAGCTCCTGGATCGGCTCGTCCGTCTGGCCGTCCGGACCTAAAATCGCCCGCGCGGTCTGCGCATGAAAATTTTCTGTTTTGGGATAGAATTTCCCAGTTGGTGCTAAAAATCCATCTGCCATTTTCTTTTCTCCCATGTTCTCATTTGCTGTATGCTTTTCTATACCATAACCGATTTTTTCAAAACAGGCAAGGTTTGTTTTACTGGATTTTTTTTTTCATCTGTGCTATACTCTTTCCCGTGCATTTATGCAATCGGATTTTCCCGTCTTTTTGCGGGTGTCCGGACTGGTTCGTGAACTTCCCAGTATAAAAAACCAAGTATCTCAAAATTTTCATCAAAGGAGATTGGAAAATGAATGCAAGAAAACTGATCATCGACTGTGATCCGGGCATCGACGATTCTCTCGCCCTGATGCTTGCCGCGGCTTCGAAAGAGCTGGATCTTGTCGGCATCACCACAGTCAGCGGAAATGTACCCGCTTCTATGGGCGCTAAAAATGCCCTCAAAATTCTTTCTATGATTGGAAAACCAGATGTCCCGGTTTATGTCGGCGAGGAGACGCCTCTGGTCCGCGACTACGTGGACGCGATGGACACCCACGGCATGGACGGTCTCGGTGAATCGGGCTGGCCGGATGCCGAAGGCCTTACGCCAAACAAGGACGCTGTTTCTTTCCTGATCGAAACCTTAAAAGCAACCCCTGATGTTACCATTCTTGCCCTCGGACCGATGACGAACCTTGCAAAAGTCATCTCCCGCGCACCGGAGTGCCTGACAAACCTGACGTCTCTTGTCTCCATGGGCGGAAGCTATAAGAGCCATGGAAACTGCTCCCCGGTTGCCGAGTACAATTACTGGTGCGACCCGGATGCCGCAGCCGAAGTATTCCGCGCGTTTTCCGAGCTGCCGCAGCTTGCAGGCAAAAAGCTTCATATGATCGGGCTGGATGTCACACGAAAAATTGTCCTGACGCCGAATCTTGTGGAATATATGAAATGCGTAAATTCAGGAGTCGGAACCCGCATTGAGGAGCTGACGCGCTTCTACTTTGATTTCCACTGGAAACAGGAAAAGGTCATCGGATGCGTGATCAACGATCCGCTCGCGGCCGCTTATCTTGTGGATCCGTCGCTCTGCAGCGGTTTTGATGCGTATACGCAGATAGAAACCGGAGGCCTCTGCATCGGACAGACGGTTGTGGATGCCATGAATTTTTATCAGAAAGCACCGAACAGCCACATTCTGACGCAGGTCGATGTGCGCCGTTTCTTCCTGATGTTCTTTGAACGCGTTCTCGGCGTGCCGCAGGAGGAATCCGCACCGGTTCTCGACCAGATTCTCACCGCACCGCCGGTCTTCCCACATGAGACGATGTTTCAGAAGGGAGGCGAGGCATGATGAATACTAACCGTACGTTAAAGCTCACTACACTCGCGCTCTGCGGTGTCATCAATATTCTCGGCGGTACCATTGCTCTGCTGCTGCGTCTTCCGGTTTATCTGGACTCCATCGGAACAGTTCTGGCAGCCGCTCTGTTCGGACCTGCTGCAGGCCTCGTTCCGGGACTGATCTCCGGACTCATTTCCGGCATGACGAGTGATGTCTATGCGTTTTACTATATTCCGGTGCAGCTTGTCATCGGTCTCGTTGCCGGCCTTGTATTCCGCAGACTCCGCCCGTCCCATACGGCAGGATCCCGCAGCGAGAGTCTTTCCCTCCGCTCCATGGGCTGGAAGCTGTTTCCGGCAGCGCTTGTGATCTCACTTCCGGGTACTGTGGTAAGTTCCACAATCACCGCGGTTGTTTTCGGTGGAATTACTTCCTCCGGCTCCACTGTGCTGGTACAGCTGCTTCACAGCCTCGGTATGAATCTGACTCTCTCTGTCTGCGTTGTACAGGCCATGACAGACTTTGTGGATCGAATGATTGTCCTTGCGGTCGTCCTCGTGATTCTGCCCGCCGTTTCTTCTGCTTTCGGCAGTCTTTCTATGAGAAGCAGAAAATAATCTGTAACAATAGCACAAAGAATTCTGCAAAAAATTCACTTTCTTTTTTGCAGGATTCTCATATTTTGGCATAACAAGAACTCCGGAAAAAAGGGGAGGCTGCATCAGGAGCCATCCCTTTTCCGGAGTTTTTTATTTCTTCTTTAATAAAATCATTCACATGCGCGGATCCATACCTGCATTTCGCCCTCACCTCGGTTGTTCCACATATAATATGGAATCAGCTTCAGTTTCGTCTTTTCCTCTTCCTCTTTCTGATACAGATGATACAACGGCTGTTTTTCCGCATCGCCCAGCTTCATGCGACGTCCCTCGGCCGTTACGCTCACAAAGTGCTCGCCCAGCTCATCGGCTGCTTCTGCGGTTTTTTCACCATTCACACAGAGTTTTGTCAAATGCAGATTCTTTCCGTTGTCTGCTTCTTCCATACAGTAAACAACCGGTCCTCTTTTTACGGCAACACGGCCGGCGTCCTCGCGTACAAGCGGATTGGATGCCAAAAACTGGATTTCCATCGGGAAGTTCAGGCGGATCGTCTCACCCTCCGCCCATACTTTTGTCACATACAGATACCCGTCTTTTTCTTCCACTTCTGCGCCTTTTGGAATCTCTTTTTCATAAGAAGCACACCATCCCGGGATGCGGAATGCAAAGGTGTACGGCTCTTTGGTATCGCTCTCGCAGGTCACGGAAACATGGCCGTCCCACGGGAATTCGGAAGTGATGGATGCTTTTACTTTTTCTCCTTCCACTGTTCCACCCATGTACAAGTGGACAAACAGGGTTGTGTCGTTTTCCGTGTATGCGTAAGATGCAACTGAGCTTACCGTTCTTGCCAGGTTCGGAGGGCAGCAGGCACAGCCGAACCATTTCTGACGGATCGGTTTTACATGGAATTTCCGCTCATCCTTGTGACATGCCTCCGGCAGTACCTCCAGCGGATTGACATAGAAGAAGCTCTTTCCGTCGAGCGCCATTCCGGAGAGAACGCCATTGTAGAGGGCTAATTCCATCACATCCGCGTACTCTGCTTTTGCCTGAATCTCCAGCATGCGGCGAGCAAAGAACACAAGACCGATGGATGCACAGGTCTCTGCGTAAGCGGTATCGTTTGGCAGGTCATAGTTGAAAGAGAATGCCTCTCCTATATGAGTGGCACCGATTCCGCCGGTGACGTACATTTTCTGATGCACCATGTTGTTCCAGAGAGTTTCACAGGCTTTCAGCAGGCTCTCATCCTGCGTTGCCCTTGCCACATCCGCCATGCCGGAATAGAGATATACGGCGCGTACGGAGTGCCCCTGCACCTCATCCTGCTGACGCACCGGGCGGTTTGCCTGATTGTAGCTATATCGTTCCTCGCCCTCCGGGCAGGTCAGACCGCGCTCGATATCGTAATAGTATGGTTTTGTTCCGCGTTCATCAATGAAGTATTTTGCAAGATCGAGATACTTCTGCTCACTGGTCAGATCATAGAGACGCATCAGAGCCATCTCTGCAATTTCGTGACCCGGATAACCTGCTTTTTTGCCCTCGCCGTGACCGAGTCTGCTGGCAATAAAGTCCGCGAAACGCTCCGCTGCTTTTAAGAGACGGTCTTTTCCGGTCGCCTGATAATAGGCTACGGCGCCTTCCGTCAGATGACCGAAACAGTACAGCTCATGGTTGTCCTTAAGGTTTGTAAAAATCATATCCTGATCGTTGATCAGATAGTAGGTATCGAGGTATCCGTCTTCTCTCTGTGCTGCGCAGACAACTTCAATTGCTTCATCTGCCGTTTTTTCCAGCTCCGGATCGGGATGCTGTGTCAGGGAGTACGCAACTGCCTCCACCCATTTGGTAAAATCGGTATCCTGGAACAGGAAACCATAAAATCTTCCGTCCATTTTGCCATCCTTCGGCAGTGTCTCAAAAGTATCCAGCGGATATTTGATCTGAACAAATTTGTCTCCTTTTGCTTTCCGCTCTTTTTCAACTTCACCGGCACGGCGGTAGTTCCGCATACAGAAGCTCGGTGCTGCTCCCGGAACATTGTCATTTAAGGCATTCCACTGATACGGAATTACTTCGGTGCGGACAAGCTCCATCTCTTTTTTCCAGAATGCATCGGTAATCTGGACTTTTGCCAGGGATAATGGTTTGCTGAAGTTTTTCTGATCCATTTTTTCGGTCTCCTTTTTCGTTTTCTTCCGCCGCCTCCTGGTTTGAAAAAGATATTTTCCTTGCTTTCAGGGATGGGAAGCGTTACACTTCTTTTGACGGCTGTTTTCCTGTTTTTCTGTAGTTTTATTTTAGCAAAACGGACCACCGCTTAAAATACAAGAATGTTTGAAAAGGTTTGAAAAAGTCATATGATCTCTGTTTTATTTCCAGATGCCGCCTGTTTTACCTACGACCTCTGCGGCAAATTCCAGTCCCCGTCCCCGGAGTGGATGCACCTGACACGGAATCTCGTCAATTTTGAACTGATGGTTGTGACGGAAGGAACGCTTTTTATCGCGGACGAACGCCGCTCTTACGAAGTCCATCCTGGCGAATATCTTCTTTTGCCTCCGACCGTCCATCAGCACGGCTCGAAAAAAGGAAGCTGCGCTTTCTACTGGCTCCATTTTATCCCTGGTATCCCATCCGCACCGATCATCGCTCCTTCTGACCCGACCGCCGGATCGGTTCTGGATGAGTTTCATGCTGCACCGCCATTCTCCTACCGCCTTGAGGACCTTGCTCCCTCCCGGCTTCCATCCAACTACCCCGAAACGTTATGCATCCCGCGCCAGGGAACGCTTTCCTCCCCGAACCGCGTCATCATCCTCATGAAGCAGCTCCAGGACACTTCCCTGCGTTTCCACAACACGTTCCTCAACAACAGCCTGACTGCCGCTGTTCTCGGCGAAATCAACTGCCAGAGTCCCTTCTACCGCACCTACACTTCCGAAACGCAGCGGACACAGATCCTGCAGGACATCATCAGCTACATCCAGTACCACAGCAGCGAGTCCCTCAAGGTCACCGAACTCGCCCGCTATTTCGGCTACAACGACAAGTACCTCTCCTCCCTCTTCCATGAGGGCACCGGGATGACGTTAAAACAGTTCATCCTGAAATCCAAAATGGACAGCGCAATGGCTGAACTGACGGATACGAATCACCCCGTTTCTCAGATCGCCTATAACGTTGGATTTCAGAATGCGCATAATTTTTCCACGGCTTTCCGAAAACTCACCGGGATGACGCCTGGGCAGTATCGGAAGAGTTATGGGAACCGGAAACTTTCTTTTGAATAGGACGGGAGGATACGACCCCCAGGCACAGCGGAGCGTCCGCCCCCGCGGTGCTGTTTCGGAGGGGAAGAGGCTGTAAGAGGCCGAAAATTTGCTAAAACCGGAACCGGGCTCCGCAAACTCCCTTCGGTCAGACAGTGCTGCGCCCGGCTCCAACGCAAATTTCCGCCCTCTAACATCCTTACCCCTCCTGCAAATGCACCGCGGGGGCGGACGCTCCGCTGCGCCTGGAGGCCCATATACGTTGTGGGGGACGGAAGTGATTTACACAATGAGTGGATTCACTTATTCTTTAGAAATTTACTGTTTCTTTTAGAAAATAGACATACTTTGCTCACATTTCTTCTCTATACTATATCTCAGATAGTTGATGAACCACTCAAAACTATCTCCCCCCTCATTATGAAAGAGCAGCCCGCACACCCGCGGGCTGTTCTTATTTTTGCTCTTTTTCTCCCCCACCCTCCATCCTGTTCCGTCTGCGCGCTGCTCACCTTTTTCCGTCCTATTCTACTTCCATGGCAGCCGCGTCCCACGTAACGTAGATGCCGGCGGCGTCCGGGATGCTTTCCCGGGGGGCGGGGCATTGGGATGGGCGGTGTGGAGATCCAGAAAAAACAGATGCGGTCCGGCAGGATGCCGCCTGGTGCTCAACACCAGGGGGCAAGGCGCACTGAGACGGGAAATTATCGAATTTCCTGTCGAATTGCGCCGGTTCCTGTCGAACCGCATCTGTTTTTTCCGGCGGATCTCCCCGCCCATCCCACGCCCCGCACCCCGGGAAAGCATCCCGGACGCAGGCGGCCTCACAGCCTCACGTAGAATCGCATTACTCTTCCGCAGCTTCAATTGCTGCAGTCTCGATAATAAATTTCACGCTTCCATCCATTCCATTTGCCTTACCACTGTAAGAAGTATAAGCGCATTTATCCGAATTCAGCGCCTGAATCCGATCCAGTACATCTCCCAGATCATCCTCAAAGGTACTCTTCAGCTTGCTGGTACCCTCTTCTTCAAACTTCTTCGTACCGTCAGCCAGTTCTTTCGCCCCATCGGACAGCTCGTCAATACCATCAACAACCTTGCTGCTTCCCGATTTCAGATCAGAAGCTCCGCTTGCCAGAGAAGAAGTTCCATTTGCCAGTGTAGAAGCTCCGCTCGCCAGAGTAGATGCTCCGCTTGCCAGCGTAGAAGCTCCGCTGTTCAGTTTAGAAGCTCCGCTTGCCAGGGAAGAAGTTCCATTTGCCAGTGTGGAGGCTCCGCTTGCCAGCTGGGATGCTCCGCCTGCTACCTGAGAAGCACCGCTTCTTAAGCTTCCGCTGTTTGCAGAAAGTTTTGCAGATCCATCGCTTAACTGGCTTCCCAGCTGTCCAAGACCTGCGGTCAGCTGTGTCGTGCCGCCCTGCAGAGTCGTAACACCCTCAACCAGAGCCGGTGCATTTGCTTTCAGCTGGCTTGCGCCGGAAAGCAGCGTATCATTGTAAGCACTCAGCTGAGTAAATCCTGCGTTCAATGCATTGATGCCTGCTGTTGCTTTTGCAAAACTCTCATTTGTGCTGCTGTACAGCTGGCTCACACCTGCGGACAGAGTATCGATGCCCTTGTACAGAGTGCTTCCGCCTGCATCAAGCTGTGCCACACCTGCGGTCAGTTTCTGCATTGCACCAAGATTCTGCTCAACAACTGCTTTATTATCGGTGATGGTCTGCATCTGTTTCTTCATGGTCTCAAGCTGCGGCATCAGAGCTGCAACCGTCTTCTGCAGATCACTGTACTGGCTCTTGATGTCGCTCATCTTCTGCTGCATTGCTGCAAGACCGGAGAGATCCGGGCGCTCGATTTCGAAGTTCAGTTCCGGAAGGGTAATCTGCGGAGCTGTAACCGGAGTAACCGAAACGGTTCCGGCGGAAGCGGAAACGCTGACACTTCCGATCTGGTTTCTTGCTTTACTTAAGGAATCGGCAAGCTCTGTATTTCCAGCGCTCTTAGCTGCGGAAATCTGTGCATCCAGTGTAGCTGCTGCTGCAGAGAGCTGATCATTTGCCTGTTTTGCTGCATCGGCGGATGCCTGGCTTGCTGCTGTATCAGCTGCGCTCTGTGCTGCTGCTGTTGCTTCCTGGTTCAGCTGTGCTGCTGCTCCGTCTGCCCATGCCTGAACCTGTGCTGCCATCTGGGTTCCCATCTGCGTTGCCTGATTCGTGATCTGTGCCTCCAGACCGCTTAAGTAGCTCTCAAGTCCTTTGGACAGCGTATCCATCTGGCTCATCAGCTCGTTGCCGTTTGTCATCATGCTGTTGACAGATCCTGCGATTGTGGTGTTCAGAACCCCGGAGAGTGCCTCGGTCTCGGAGATCAGGGTAGAACCGGTGCTGGTCATACCGTCTACCATCGTCAGAAGGCTCTGTACATCGGTGCTCTGCAGCTGCTCGTTCAAACTGGTCAGTCCTTCGGAGAGTTGTTTTGCTCCTGCTAAAATATCATTCTCATCTTTTCCGTCGAGTGCTGCGTTCAGTGTTGCGATTGCACTGTTTACCTCGGTCAGGCCGTCTGCCAGAGGCTGAAGCTGCTCAGCGCCTGCTGCAAGCTGTTTCTCGCCTGCTACATAAGAAGCAACGCCGTCGGACAGCTGTGTTGTTCCGTCGGTGTACTGTTTTACGCCTGCAACGACTTTATTCACACCGTTTACATACTCGGTTACGCTTCCAGTCAGCACACCGTTCTTTCCAAGATACGTCTGGATTGCTTTATTCAGGGTATCAGCGCCCTCGGTGTAGGAGTTTACGCCGCTTGCCAGGGAAGAAGCTCCGCTGCTTAAGGTGGATGCTCCGTTGGACAGGGTAGCTGCTCCGCTGTTTAAGGTAGAAGCTCCGCTGTTCAGAGTAGAAGTTCCGTTTGCCAGAGTCGATGCTCCGCTTGCCAGTGTGCCGGCTCCGCCTGCCAGTGTGCCGGCTCCGCTGTTCAGCTCGTCAGCGCCGTCTTTTAACGTTCCGATACCGTCATCCAGCTCTTTGTAGCTGTCTTTTAAAGTATCCACACCATCGGAGAGTGCCTTGGAACCGTCAACCAGTTCCATTGCAGCATCCTCAAGATCACTCAGTGCATCCTTCAGATCATCGTATCCGGTGATGTTGTCGGTATCGATGGTGTCGAGAACATCGTCAAGTGCAACGGTGAAGGTAGAATCCAGAGAGAAGTTCTCCACATCTGCAGTGATCTCCAGGCTTTCCGGCAGTTCGAAATCGCTGTCACCGGATACCAGATCTTCAAGGGAATCGGAATTTAATCCCAGGCTTTCCTGCAGGCCCGGCATACCAAATCCGATTACGATGTTTCTGCTTCCATCGGAAATGACTTTACCATTGTCGATCTTGACATTGGAGAAAGTATCCTGCGGAAGAATCATTCCGGTCATCAGGACGAATGGGGTGTACATCGTCTCTTTCTTGCCATTGATGTCAACCGTTGTCTTTGTGTTGTTTGTATAGTCAACTTTGATTTTCAGTTTTCCGCTCTTTCCGGCCAGGTCATCCGGTTTGATTTCCTTGCCGTCCAGATAATAGGTGAACTTCACGGAAACCGGAGGCTCTTTTGTGGTTGTTCCCTGATAATAGATATCCTCGCCGTCTGTCTGCCAGGTCAGCTCGTTTCCGCTCTGGGTGAACTCCTCGTCGCCCTTTACGTTTTTGATGTCCTTCAGTTCACTCTCATCTTTCAGGTTCTTTTCCGTTCCTGCGTTCTTCAGCCAGTTGGATACGGTGATCTGATCTTCCGATCCGTCTGCATTTGCATTTACATATACGGTTTCTTCTTTGGAAACCGCTGCGTCCTCTCCTGTCGCTGCATAAACCGGAGCAGCTCCCATAACAGCAGCCATACCAACAGCAAGACCAGACATCATCTGTTTTCTCAGTTTTCTGTTTCTATTCATTGTGATAAACTTCCTTTCTGTGGTTTTTATAATGGTTTTTTATGATGAAATCCAGGATCATAAGAGAAGTAAAACCCGCTCGGAGTAAGATACTGCGGGATACTGTTTCCCTCAGATCGAGGATGTTTTTCCTATGCCTTTCAATCATCTAATGTTATAACGCAAAAATGACTCTTAGTCAACATTAAATACTGCACAAAATTGACGATCGGTCATTTTTTTCTTCGTGCATAGTCACAAAAATGAGAAAATTAGTCATTTTCCCTTTGACAGTTTCCATGTATTCTAACTATAATTGTAGTTAAGTAAATGACACATGATGTGATATTTTTCAGGAAAGGAGACTCTCTGTGGGAAAAATTGACAACAACAAACAAATGAAACGTGAGTCCCTTCTGGACTCTGCTTTCTCACTTTTTATCAACAACGGCTTCAGTAAAACATCCATTTCGGATATCGTGAATAACGCCGGCGTTGCAAAAGGTACCTTCTATCTTTATTTCAAAGATAAGTACGATATTCGGAATCATCTGATTGCACATAAGGCGAGTCAGGTATTTCAGGCCGCCTACTCAGATCTGCTGCGCCACCCGGATATCCATGATTTTGAAGAGCAGGTGCTTTTTATCACCGACAATATCCTCGACCAGTTTGCCGCCAACCACAGCCTCGTGACGCTTATTTCCAAGCATCTGAGCTGGGGATTCTTCAAAAATTCTCTTACCTTTGCTCCGTTTGCCGACACGCCGGCCATCTACACTATCTATGAATCTCTGCTCTCTCATGCAGCATATACGTATCGTTCACCGGAGCTGATGTTCTATATGATTCTGGAGCTTGTAAGCGGTACAAGCTACAACGCTATCCTGTACCAGCAACCGGTTCCGCTTGAAGAACTAAAACCGGAGCTTTACGCTGCCATCTGTGGCATTTTCAAACAGTTCCGGATCCGTAAGAAACGAAAAAACGCGGAAAATGCAGGCGCGGATCCCGCCTCACTGTTCTCGTAGAAAAGAAAGAATCCTGCTACGGCAGGATTCTCCGCCTGCGGCGGGTCGCTTTGGCGACATAATTCCCCTCCGCCGCAGTGCGATCCTGCCCGGAGGGCTTTTTTAATTTACAGGAAAATTCAACGAAGTTTCCTGTAAATCAAAAAATACTTTCGCGGAATCTTTTCAAAAGAAACCACGAAAGTATTTTTATTTTCCTCTTTGCTTATACCTGCTGTTCCAGATATTCACCAATCCGCTGTTCCATCACAGGCACCAGCCACTCGGCATAGCCGGCCTTCATCGGATGAATCGGATCCTGAAGATACAGTTTTCGTTTTTCCGGGGAAACACGGTTGATTTGTTCGTCATTCCAGAAATCGATCACACCGATCTGCCATTTTTCCTGAATTTTCAGAAGCGCCTCTACCATCTTCGCGTACGGCTTGGAATCATACTGTGGATTCGTATAGAACATCACCGGGCAATGCCACGTTTCTTTTGCATATGCAATGATATACTCAATCGCGCCGCAGACAGTTTCGACATCGAAGCTCTCCAGATCGCGGGATTCCGAAATTTCACCGAGCGGGCTGTTGCGTGTTGCATCGTTAGTGGACAGCTGGCAGATAAAAAGATCCACCTGTTGCTTTGGATCAAGCCTGTCGCGCATACGCTCGATGTAGGAATCCTCACCATTATCAATCAGCGTGGTTCCGTTGACCGCTTCTTTGATGCAGGTACAGCTGTCTTTCTTCGCTATGTACTCCGCAAACGAATTGTTGTGGGCGGCAAAGCCCTTCGTCACGGAGGATCCCAAAAATACAACTGTTTTTCCTTTTAACGGACTTGTTTTTTTAAACGGAATACGGGAAACATCGTATCGGACGGAATTTCCCTTTTTAAAATAACCTGTTTTCTTATTCATGCTATATATGCCGCCGACAGCTAAGGCTGCGCCTCCCGCGGCCAGGATTCCGGCTATTATTTTTGCATCCATCGCAAAACCTCCATTATCTGATTCAATACCACTTCACAGATCCTGTCGGATCTTTTTTTCGAATACCCCTATCTTACATCATTTTTCTGAAAATGCAAGTAAACTTTGTTGTCGATTTTGTTCCGATTTTGTTAACAAAATACGGACTTTCTGTGTTCTGATCGAATCCTGATCGATTCCGGCGATTTTTTTATTCTCTTTCCTTCAAAAACCATTGACTTTCAAGTGCACTTAAATGATATATTAAAAGCAACGTAATTACTATTCTTTCTGTACTTCCAGAGTCCTTCCACGCCTGCTTTACGAAAACCTCTGCGAATACAGAAGCATTGCAAAGGAGAAAATTCTACTATGAAAGAAACAATTTTAGGCAATCACCTGCGAAAAGTTCCTTCCATTGCAGTCGGATGCATGCGGCTTTCCGAAAAATCGAAGGACGAGATGAATCATTTTATCCACTCCGCGCTGGAGCAGGGCGCATATTTCTTTGATCACGCGGATATCTACGGCGGCGGCATGAGCGAGACTGTGTTCGGTGAGGCATTTTCCGGCGATCCGTCCCTGAAACGGGAGGATATTTTTCTCCAGTCCAAATGCGGCATCCGCCAGGGCTGCTATGATCTGTCGAAAGACCACATCCTGGAATCTGTCGATGGTATTTTAAAACGTCTGCAGACGGATTACCTCGATCTTTTGCTGCTCCACCGGCCGGATGCGCTCGTAGAACCAGAAGATGTAGCTGCCGCCTTTGATGTTCTGTTTGAGAGCGGAAAGGTCCGCCATTTCGGTGTTTCCAACCACAAGCCGATGCAGATTGCACTGCTGCAGAAATATGTCCGCCAGCCACTCGTTGCCAATCAGGTACAGTTCAGCATTCCGGTTTCCAACCTTGTTGCAAATGGCATGGAAGTGAACATGGAAACACCGGGTTCGGTTGACCACGATGGCAGTCTGCTCGATTACTGCCGTCTGCACGATATTACCCTGCAGGCATGGTCTCCGTTCCAGATGCCATCATGGAAAGGATGTTTTCTTGGAAGCGACGAGTACCCGGAACTGAACCGGAAAATCCGTGCACTGGCCGAAAAATACAGCGTCAGTGATACCACGATTGCGGCAGCGTGGATTCTGCGCCACCCGGCAAATATGCAGCTTGTCACAGGTACGGCAAGCGAAAACCGCCTGAAAGAGATTATCGCGGCATGTGCTATTACGCTGACGCGGGAAGAATGGTATGAGCTGTATCTGGCGGCAGGCCATCCGCTTCCGTAAGTTTTTCTGTCCGCCTGCCCATATGCGGAACAAGGCTAAAATCCCCTTTTCGGATCCGTGATTGATTTATAACATCGGAAAAGCATTCCTTTGGATCTTATCGATCTTCTGGAATGCTTTTCCCTTTTCCTTTTCTTTTTTCATGCAGCTATCTGCAATCCGCATTGGCTGCCTGCCCATAACCAAATAACTGCTCCGCAGTTTATCAGAAGAAGCTTGCATTCCTCCTGATACAGGCAAGTCCCCAACCACTGCTTATTACTTTTCGTACTCGAAGCAGGTGACTTACTTGATTCGGTTAAATCAGATCTCTCCCACCAGATATCCCTGTTTTCCGTTGCGCAGGAAGATCGGCAGTGTTTCGATCGGCGCCTCGATTTCGTAGGCTTTTCCGCCCTCATAAACATCACCGGTATTTGCCAGCGTCCAGGACGCACCGGCCGGCAGATAAACGGTACGGCTCGTTGCTTTTGCCCGGACAATCGGTGCTACAAGGATGTCGGAGCCGAACATGTAAGCATCGGAGATGTCCCAGCATGCATCATCTTCCGGGAACTCATAGAACATCGTTCTCATGACCGGTGTTCCTTTTTCGTGTGCTTCTGCCATCAGGCTTCTCGTGTAATCGCGCATTTTTTCGCGGACACCGATGAATTTTGTCAGGATTTCATAATTTTTCTCTCCGAAGCTCCATACCTCGTTGTCAGCTCCGGTTCCCTCACGCACTTCGCCAGCCTTGTTGATGATTTCTTCTCTCGGTCCCCGGTTTCCGTGAATACGCATAACCGGGCAGAAGGTACCAAACTGGAACCAACGCACAAGCAGCTCCTGGAAGTCCGGATCTTCGGTCACACCGCCGTGGAATCCGCCGATATCGGTTGTCCACCACGGAATGCCGCACAATCCCATATGAAGGCCTGCGCAGATCTGTTTGCGGAAGTCCTCGTAAGTTGAGAAAATATCGCCGGACCACACAAGGGCTCCGTATTTCTGGCTTCCGAGCCATGCGCAGCGGACGAGGTTGACGATATCCTCCTGGCCGCTCTCTTTCTGGCCCTCGTAGAACATACGGGAATACTCTCTTGGATAAATATTTCCGATCTCTTCCACCGGGCCTGCGGCGTAGCGGTAGCACTCGTACTCATAGGTTGAAAACTCCGGTTCAGCCTCATCGAGCCAGAAGGTGCGGATGCCGAGATCTGCATAATTTTTCTTTACTTTCTCCCATACATACTTTCTTGTTCTCGGATTTGTTGCATCCAAAAAGACATTATTTCCATGGAACAGCATCTGTACATCAACACCTGCGTTGCTCTTCACGAGGAGTCCCTGCTGTTTCATTTCTTCGTAATTCTCGCTTCTCCAGTCGATCTGCGGCCAGATGGAAACCATCGTCTCAATGCCCATCTCATGCAGCTCGTCGATCATTGCTTTCGGATCCGGGAAATATTCTTCATCAAAACGATAATCACCGCATCTTGGCCAGTGATAATAGTCGATGACAAAGACATCCAGCGGAATGCCGCGTTTTTTGTACTCGCGTGCCACATTCAGTACCTGCTCCTGATTGTAGTAGCGCAGTTTGCACTGCCAGAAGCCAAGGCCGTACTCCGGCATCATCGGAACTTTGCCAATGGCATCTGCAAAGTGCTCTTCAATTTCTGCCGGGGTATCGCCTGCGGTTACCCAGTAGTCGAGCTGCTTTGTGGTGCGTGCCAGCCATTCCGTTGTGTTCGTTCCGAAATGAACCTCACCGACCGCTGCATTGTGCCACAGGAAGCCGTAGCCAAGGCTCGATACATAAAACGGAATGCTCGCCTGCGAATTGCGGTGCGCCAGTTCCAGGTTGCATCCCTTCAGGTTCATTCGCTCCTGCTGATACTGTCCCATACCGTAAATCTTCTCATCCGGGTTGGAATCGAAGGATACTTTCAGCTGATAAGCGCCGCCCTTCAATGCACGGTAATCGTGTGCGCGCAGGCAGAGCGCTCCGCCGTTCGCGATCTCGGAGAGCAGCACCTCGCCCTTCTGATTCAGGAACGTAATCCGCAGCTTCTGTCCCCACGGCTGAAGCTCGAGAACCGCCTGGATTTTACCGTTTTTGATCGTCGCTTTCAGTTCATCCACCAGCTCAATTTCCGCTTCCACCGGTTCCGGATCAAGCAGTGCAATGCTTCCCTCTTCTATCTCCGAAAGAAGCGTACCTCTCACCCGAAGGCTGTCCTTCTGCCACGGCTCCACCCGGACCGTCTCCCCATCCTGCCGGAAAATCAGCGCATTTCCCTGTTTTTCAAAATACTGCATAAAAACCTCCCTTTCCAGAACCCGCCGTTCCAAACGCATGCATGGGCTCTGCTCTTTTCGTTTACTTTCTACTTAGCATTATACTAACATTTCCGGCAGAATACTTGATCTTAATTTTCATGTTCTAACACTATTTTGATCTTTTTCAATTATTTCCCATTGAAATAAAGCTCTTTCTTAAGGAATCGGAATTCGCCTTTCCCCTGCGTCCGTTTTTCAACGCCAAGAACCCCCGGAGCCATTACAGCCCCGGGGGTTCTCAGTATTTCATTTATTATGCAAGCTTCAAAGTATTAACCTTAACTCCAGGTCCCATAGTAGGAGCCAGAGTAACGCTCTTCAGGTACTGTCCCTTCAGAGTAGCCGGTTTTGCTTTGTTGATTGCACCGATCAGCGTCTGGAAGTTGTCGCTTAACTGCTCCTCAGTAAAAGAAGCTTTTCCGATTGGCACGTGGATAATGTTTGTTTTGTCAAGACGATACTCAATCTTACCTGCTTTGATCTCTTTAACGGCTTTGGTAACATCCATAGTTACGGTACCAGCCTTCGGGTTTGGCATTAAACCTTTCGGTCCAAGTACACGGCCCAGACGACCAACAACACCCATCATATCTGGTGTAGCAACAACAACGTCGTAATCAAACCAGCCATCGTTCTGGATTCTCGGGATCAGCTCCTCAGCTCCAACGAACTCTGCACCTGCTGCAACAGCCTCATCAGCTTTTGCGCCTTTAGCGAAAACAAGTACACGAACCTGTTTTCCGGTACCGTGCGGCAAAACAACTGCTCCACGGATCTGCTGGTCTGCGTGACGTCCGTCACAACCAGTTTTGATGTGAACTTCGATTGTCTCGTCAAATTTAGCAGTAGCTAATTTCTTAACTGTGGAAATAGCATCTGCCGGATCGTACTGAATGCTACGATCAACTGCTTTTGCAGCCTCTAAATATTTCTTACCATGTTTCATTGTCTAATAACCTCCTGGTGGTAGTTGCGGGAATCTCCCTCCCACGTCAATACGAGAAGATGTAAACTCTTCTTCTAAATTAGTCCTCTACAACGATACCCATACTTCTTGCGGTACCTGCGATCATGCTCATAGCTGCCTCAACAGTTGCTGCATTCAGGTCTGGCATCTTCATCTCTGCGATCTCACGAACTTTGTCCTTAGAGATAGTAGCAACTTTCGTTTTGTTCGGAACGCCGGAACCAGATTTCAGGTTGCAGGCTTTCTTAAGCAGAACTGCTGCCGGAGGAGTTTTGGTTATGAAGCTGAAACTTCTGTCTGCATATACAGTGATAACTACAGGGATGATCAGGTCTCCCTTATCTGCTGTTCTTGCGTTGAACTCTTTGGTAAACTGTACGATGTTTACTCCGTGCTGTCCAAGTGCAGGTCCAACCGGTGGTGCTGGTGTTGCTTTACCAGCAGGAATCTGTAATTTGATATATCCTGTAACTTTCTTTGCCATTTTACGGCACCTCCTAAATAAATGTGGTAATTGCGGGAATTTCCCTCCCACGAAACGCCCCTGGGGCATTTCTTACATCTTCTTGACTTCTGCGAAACTTATTTCTACCGGCGTTTCGCGGCCGAACAGCTCAACATTGATGGTAACCATCTGTTTTGTATCGTTGATACTCTGAATCAGTCCGGTTGTATCCTTCCATGCGCCGCCTGTTACAACGACTGCATCGCCAACTTCAAGGTCAAGCTCAACCTTTTCCTCACCACCGGTGATTCCAAGGTTCACCATTTCCTCATCCGTAAGCGGTACCGGCTTGGATCCCGGTCCGACGAAGCCCGTAACACCTCTGGTATTGCGGACAACATACCAGGTATCGTCGTTCATGATCATGTTGATCAGAACGTAGCCCGGAAACAATTTCCGGAGTACCTGTTTCTTGGTTCCGTTCTTGACTTCAACAACTTCTTCCATAGGAACACGTACTTCCAAAATCTGATCCTCAAGATGACGGTTCTCAATTGTTTTCTCAATATTGGCTTTTACTTTGTTTTCATAGCCCGAATAGGTGTGGACTACATACCAGTTTACTTCTGACATTCTGACACCTTTATCCTTATTTGATCAATAAATTGACGAACTCGATTACAGCGCTGTCAACCAGGGTGATTAACCCGCAGGTTACTGCAGAGATCGCTACGACTGCAACGGTCTGCTTGCCCAGCGTTTTGTTGTCAACCCAGATGATTTTTCTGAACTCTGCTTTCAAGCCCTTGAACCAGCTCTTTTTGGATGCTTTTTTTTCAGTTTCTGCCATTGGATCACCTCTTACCAAAGATTATTTGGTTTCTTTGTGCATTGTGTGCTTTTTGCAGAATCTGCAGTACTTCTTTGTCTCCATTCTCTCAGGATGGTTCTTTTTCTCTTTTGTCATGTTGTAATTACGCTGTTTGCATTCAGTACATGCCAATGTGATTTTTACGCGCACGACTTCCACCTCCACTGTGTATTTGCGTTATCGCTTGTGATCCTTGCGGATCAGCGGCGGTCTCTTCATTTCTGCCCTGTTTTTGCTGCTCGTACTTCAGCAATTTCAGGCATAAAAAAAAGACCTTCTTCCATGTCGCTGGTTTATTGTAGCACAGGAACTGCCTGTTGTCAACAAAATTCACCAAAGTACGCTGAGATTTTTTATCAGGATCGTATCGTTCACCGGTGTCCGGCGAACTGTAACACCCTGTTTGTTCGAGACGATTCCGGACAGGAAATGATTCTGCGCGCAATTTTTCCTGCGCGCAGAACCATTCTCTTATTCTTTCCCTGAAAAAGCCTTACGCATCCGATCTGGAATACGCGTTTTTCATCTGGTTGCTGAGTTCAAAGAGTACCTTGTGCAGTGTTGCACCCGTCTCTTTTTTCAGCATTTCAGCGATTTTGTTGTTTGCTTCTTCTCTCAATTGTGTCTGTTTTGTTTCGTCTGTCTCCCCTGCAAGTAGCGCATCGTATTGGTGGATCAGTGCATGGCCTTTTGCCATCACCTTTTCCTGATACCGCTCAATGTGAAAGATAGAAGACTTATAGGATGCATCTGCCATTGCTGCCACCATGCGGCTTGCCCAGTAGAAGTTATCTGTGGAAACCTCTCCCGTTGTGTTGGAAAGATACTCCGGTGTTGTCGTCACATCGGTGTAGAACGGAACCAGCACATTGAATGCATTTGACGCAAATGCAATCCACTGCAAAATGCCGTTGTCTCCTTTGTGATCCGGGCGCATCTGGATGACAGAAAGGAAATCGGTCCGGTTGACACCGATGGAACGGTATGCTCCCTTCCACGATTTATCGCCGTATGCGGCATACGGATCGTACGGTGTTCCCTGATAGTGGGAGGACAGTACGTATTTCACATCCTCTACGGTGATCTTCTTCTCCGGAACCATCATCCACGGGATATCGTCGGATACCGGTGTATAATCGGCATCCGGTCCGTCCCATTTTTTCGTGTGCGGATTCAGACAGCGCTCCATGAACCAGGCACGCGGTGTATTGTAAACGTGATCGGAATCATCGTGGCTTCCGAAAGCATCGCGCGGATTAAAATTTCCATCCATAGAGAGATCCAGATGATATATTTCAATAAATTCTTTCAAATCCGCTGAGCACATATATTCCTTCTGTTCGCCGAGCGCATCCTCCAGATCAAAATGGTCGATGCCAAGCTGGTTCGGCATGGCCACATAATGGTCATCCGGCACTTTCACTGCCATCCAGTGATGGCCGCCGATCGTCTCCAGCCACCAGATCTCATCGTGGTCCTGAAATGCAATGCCGTTCATCTCGTATGTACCGTACTGCTCCAGCAGGCTGCCCAGTCTTTTGACACCTTCTCTGGCGCTTTTAATATAAGGAAGAACAATATAAACGAGGTCCTCCTCGCCGATTCCGCCCGGAACCTCTTCTTTTCCGTCTTCCGCCGGCTGATAAACGACAAGCGGATCAGCACCCAGCACACGCGGATTCGATGTGATTGTCTCGGTCGCAGTCATGCCGACCTGCGCTGCATTCACGCCGCTTGCCGCCCAGACACCCTCGCCTTTTTCTGCGTTTGGCACCGCAGTGTACCGCATCGGATTGTCCGGAAGCTCAATGGTCAGATGAGAAATTTCGGTTTTATAGGTTCTCGGCTGCTCCTCCGGGTGAATCACTACAAATTTTTTCGATGTATAATGGCCCGCACCGGAATCGTCATTTCGCGCGATCATGGTGGAACCGTCATACGATGCTTTCTTTCCAACTAAAATGGTTGTACAAGGCATAGCTATAGCCCTCCTTTTGCTGTCTTATGCTTCCGATTATGACACCTTCAGCTACGATTTGCAAGCACCATGTTATCTGTCGTTTTCTTCCTTTTTCACAAAATAAACCGTATCAATTCCTTCTCCCCGGTCATCCTTCAGCCGCCGGACAAGACTATATCCCAGCTTGTCCAGGATATGCTCCTGTGCCCCGTTCGTGGACCAGGTACGGAGAGTAATCCGGCTTCCCGGAAATTTTGCTGCGATATCCTTTTCTGCTTCTGCATACATTGCCTCCGAAATTCCCTGTCCGCGGTAATCCGGCCAGACGCAGAGGGTGGTCAGATAGCAGGAATCCGGATATGCTTCCAGATTCTCGCAGTTAAAGTGATCCTTCCAGGTCATAAAGGCCCGCACGACTCCCTCTTCCTTCCACAGCACCACATGCTGACTGCAGATATTCTCCAGATATTCTGCAATTCCATCCGTCTTTTCTTCTGTCTCGGCCCAGTTCGTCTGGGATGTACTGTTGCGGTGGGAAAGCGGCGGAACGAAATCCTGATCGCACAGCTCCAGCAGCTGCCGGATTTCTTCTTTCTCTTTTGGGTCCTCTATCCCGCCCCTTACAACGACTCTGCTCTCGCAGCACATCCACGGAAGCCGGCATACGAGTGCTACGGCTGCACACATGCCATCTTCTACGCTGGCGGCATCGAGCCATTCTTCTCTGGTATGCGCTCCCCCGCCCCGGCAGAAACCGACGCAGATAGCAGGAATATGCCGCGACAATGGGATATTACAGTCTGTGGATGCTTCAGAGCATACCGGTTCTTCCCCATCGGCTGCCTTCAGCGTTTTCTGTGCGCACCGCGTCATACGTGCCATCTGGACAGGATCGGTTTCTCTTGCGCACGGCCGCTTTCCGACGAGCTCACAGGAATACTGTACCTCCTCACTCTGGCGTGCTGCTATGGTCTCCTCCAGATATGTTTCGCAGGCTTCCAGACTCCGGTAATCCTCCGAACGGAATTCAAACAGCATGGAGGCATCCTGCGCAATCGTATTAACAGAGGTTCCTCCCTCTATTTTTCCTACATTGTATGTTGTATGAGATGCTGCATCTGTCTGAAAACGGTAAAGCTCTCCGATCAGACCCGCAAGCTCTGCAATGGCATTTTTTCTTCCGAAATTCAGGAAAGAATGACCGCCCTTTGTTTTTGCCGAAATCCGATACCGGACAGACCCGATGCAGATGGGATACATTTTATCCCGATACAGGTCAAAGGCTGCCATTCCGCACAGATTTTTTTCATAATGGTCGACAAGCGCGCGAACTCCGCACAGATTGCCAAGCCCTTCTTCTCCCAGATCCGCCGCAAAAATCAGACCGCATGGAAGCTCCGGCTCTGTCTCATGAACGTATTTTGCCGCCATCAGAAGCATCACGACATTCACGGTATCGTCTGTGATGCCGGGGCAGCGCCAGATCGCTCCGTCTTCTTTGATCTCCAGCGGTTCCTCCAAGGAAAACACGGTGTCCAGATGCGCCGTATACAGAACCTTTTTTTCCTGTTCCGGCTGATACTCCCAGATTACATTTCCAAGCTCATCCGTATGAACCGATTCCATGCCCTGCCGTTTCATCCATTCCATGCAATATGCGATTCTCTGATCCTCTTTTCCCGTTTCCGTCGGGGTCAGTGTCAGCTCCCGCAGCGTCTGCAGCGCAAGTTCTTTGTTGTTCCGGCAAAAGTTTCGGTATTCTTCTTCTATTTCCCATTTTTTACGCATGAAGTACAATCCTTCCTTCTTTGTATTCCCATTCTGTTCCATGTCTCTTGCTCACGCGGGTGAGATATTCTGCAATTTTTTCTGCTGTTTTTTCGTCTGCCACGTACGGAATATTTTTTTCTGCCTTTTCCCTGTCCATACCAAGCTCGACCGGCAGAAGCTCCAGATGTGTGCATTTCCCCTGACAGATCTCGAAGTACGGCAGCACGCTCCGATAGACCTCCGGAATTTCGTAGAGGGAATGTGAGGACTGCTCCTGCCGCCTGGCGATTCCGATGGATGCTGCCGTGTGAATATTCAGACCATATTTTTCCATGTAGTCCGCAGGCAGAAGACGTACATACTGATTTTCAAAAATAAAATTTCCGAGGCAATAGAAAATCGGACAGTCACGGTACAGTTCGATTCCCTTCAGCTGATGCGTTCCGCCCCCGATCACCGCGCTGGCTCCCGCATCGATACAGGCGTGTGCAAATTCCTCCAGAAAATAATCCGCTTCTTCGTCATTGTCCTTACGGATTTCATGGGAATGTACCATAACCAGGACTGCCTCACATGTCATCTTCGCTTCCCGGATTGCATCGACGGTGCGTTTCACATCGATCGGATTCGGGCTGGAGCTTCTTCCCTCTGTTCCATCCTTGCTGATTTCAAACATTTTCCCGCCAAATTCCATGACACCCTCGGGAAGCGGAGCGATAAATCCCTCCTGCCGGTGCAGATCCCGCAGTCCGTTGATTCCGGTCACCTCTGCAATCTTTGCAAGATCCTGCGCATGTTTTTCCGTAATGGTATATTTTTCCGAAAAGCGCAGCGGATTTAAGCCCGGCCGGCCCGGCTGCCGTTCCGTCTGGCTTCCCGCCCTGGCTGCATTTTCAAAGGTAGAACAGATATCAATCACCGCAATCTGTCCCGCTGTTGTGTCCAGAATGGCAGGACGCGATGCTTCGTAAAGATTTTTGCCTGCTCCGGCATATGCCACATCCTTTTTTTTCAGTTCGCTGATCGTAGATGCAAGTCCTTCGTAGGAATAATCCATCGTATGATTATTCGAAATCCCAAGAAAATTAAAACCGTAACGCAGGGTATCTTCCAGGCACTTCGCATCTGCCGTCAGCCATGTTCCGCCGGAATACGCCGATGCGTAACAGCTGCCGTCCGATATCGTCGTTTCCAGATTCGCCATCCGAACCTCTCCCTGCATCAGAAATTCGCGAATTGGCAAAACATCCTGATATCCCGGCAGAAGCCGTTTCATAATCAGAATATCACCCGCCGCCGATACTCTTATTGTTCTGTTCATTCTTTTTTTGCCTCCCGAACGATTCCTGCTCTCTGCTTTTGGAATCGCATCTTTATCCATTCTTATTTTTTCGTAACGGTTCAAAAGTCCCATCCCGGTTTTTCTTTCCTTTTACATAGCTCCAAATCGTTACCTTTTCTCTCTGTATCTGCTGCTTCTTTCTACCAGATCCGCAAAAAGGCGGTTCATCTCCGGCGCTGAGTGGATCAGCCCCTCCGGATGCCACTGTACAGCCACAATCTGTCCGTTGCGGCTTTCTATCGCCTCGATGGTTCCATCCGGCGCCGTTGCTGAAACCACGATGTCCTCTCCCGGCGTACGGACTGCCTGATGATGCATGGAGTTTACCGCATGGGTTCCCGCCCCAAGGATTTCTGCCAGATGGGTTCCCTCTTTAATTTCTACATGGTGATGCAGATACGACCGCTCCAGGGACTGCAGATGCAGAATTGTAGTTTCCTTCTGTGTATAGATATCCTGGTACAGATCACCGCCGCACAGGACATTTAAAAACTGAATTCCTTTGCAGATGCCAAGCATAGGCATTCCCATCTCTTTTGCTGCCCGTCCAAGTGCAAACCATGCCTCGTCGATCTCCGGGCGGATGGTCTGGATCTGCGGTTTTGGCTCTTCCCCATAATACCACGGATTTAAGTCCTCTCCGCCGGGAACCAGAATTCCGTCGCACACAGCAAGTATGCCTTCCGGATCCGCTTTCATGGCAACTGCCGGAATTGCCATCGGAATTCCGCCGTTGTTCAGAACTGATTCGATATAATCGCTGTTGACATACATTCTCTCCGCACTTGAAAAAAGTCCCGGCTGTGTTTTATACGTATTTCCCAAGATTCCAATGATCGGTTTTTCCACTTGTAAACTCTCCTTTTTTTTACCAGATATGCCGAAAACGGCTTCACCTTTCCTGTGAACCCGCTTCCGGCATTCTTTTTCTTTCGTTATCCGATTTTTTTACAGTACATCCTGATGGCAGATATGACGGATTTTTTCTTCATCCAAAGCCCGGATCACATTTGCTGCCATCGCACTTGCCGCTTCAAGATCTTCTCTTGCGCAGAAATTATAATGGCTGTGCGCATAGCGGGATGGAACACCAAGCACCAGACACGGAACTGCTTTTCCTGTCACACTGATTTTTGCTGCGTTTGTACTTCCGCCTCTTCTTACACTCTCCTGGTATTTGATTCCGCATTTTGCTGCCACTTCCTCGGCCAGTGAAATAAACTGCGTATTGGAAATATAGCTGTTGTCCAGGATACGAATCTGAACACCCTTCTTCATGCAGCCCTGTGCCTGTCCTGCGCTGATGAAAAAGTCATCGGAAGGAGATCCTTCAAATACAATGGCAAGATCCGGTTTTACAATCTGGCTCGTTACCACAGCACCGCGGGTTCCGACCTCCTCCTGCGCCGCAAAGGCACCAACAACATTAACTGCAAGAGAAGCCTGCTCCTTTTCCAGCTGTTTCATCGTATCTACGATGCACGCGCAGCCGGCACGGTTGTCAAATGCTTTTCCGAAGCAGATTTCATGCTCTGCATCGTATTCAAAGGTTACATCCGGCATCATCGGATCACCGATATGGATTCCGAAAACGTTTTCAACCTCCTCGCGGCTGGTTGCTCCGACATCCACATACATTTTTTCAATTTCCAGAGTCTGACTGCTGCGTTCCGCTGTTGTCATGAAATGAACCGGTTTTGCGCAGATAATACCATGTACCATTTTTCCGGATCTGGTGCGGATCCATACCGCATGTGCCGGAAGGCTGGTCAGATGAAAGCCGCCAAGCATGATAATGCCAAGGCATCCGTTGTCCTGGATATTCTGTACCATGAAACCGCATGCGTCCAGATGGGCATCCAGCTGGATGACCGGACGGGAATCCTGCTTTGTTCCCGGCATCCGCACATACAGGTTATTCATTGCGTCATTTTCTACATCAAATTCTTTGCAGTAATCTGCTATGGTACGGATGACATCCTCCTCGAATCCACTTGGTCCAAATGCATCGGAAAGCTTACCAAACATTTCTATATCCATTGTTTTATCCTCTTTTCTTTGGGTTTCTGTCAGATTTATATTCTTAATATACAACAAAGCAGTGTGCTGTGACAATATCCATCCAGCGATCTGTCTCCAGCTTATTTGTAAAGGTATCTACCTTCTGCATTCCCGGATAAAACGACATCGTGTACGCTTTTTTCCAGTCTTTATAGGTTACCTCATACGTAAAGTGCTCAGGAAGGGCCACTTGGCACTCTTTTTTCTGTCCGGCAACTGCCTTTTTTACCCCTTCCCGGATTTCGGAGATCACTTTTCCTTTCGCTTTGCACCACGTTGCCGCACCGACACCATGCTTCGTTTCCACTGTCGTAATGCCCGGAATCAGTTCTTTGGCCTGACGGCAGATCTCTTCATCTCCGGAAAGGAACAGCACCGGTACGTGATGTGATGCTGCTGTATAGCTGTTCAGCATGCACTCACTCATCACTTTTCCATTCAGATGAATATACAGGCTGTTTCCTGTCGATGTGTGGCTGATCGAAAAATTGGGATCTCCTGCCGGTGCATGGTATCCAAGATACAGTACGCCGTCATAGCTGTCGTCGATACCATACATCATATTATACGGATGACCACTCTTTCCCCGGATCAGGGTGACATACTCCGGCATTTTCAGCGGGTCAATGTTGGATGCATCTCCGTGACCGTCCTTTACGACAATCTCATCCGCGCCCGCTTCATGTGCTGCTTCGCATGCCGCAACGACCTCTTCGGTCATCTCCTCTGCAAATCTCTGGTATACGCTTTCCTTCTTATGTGTTTCATCGGTCAGTGCCACTCCGGCACAGCCCTCGATATCTGCACTGATAAAAAGCTTCATTTCTGCTGTTCCCTTCTTTCTTTATCATAAAGATGACAATATACGTAATGTCCGTCATCCACTTCATACCGCTCCGGTGCCTGTGTTTTGCAGCATTCCATGCATTTTGGACATCTGGTATGGAATTTGCAGCCTGTCGGCGGCTTGTGGGCGGATGGGATGCTTCCCTCAAGCAGAATTCTTTCTCTTTTTGCCGTCGGATCCGGAACCGGAACTGCGGAAAGCAGTGCCTGCGTATACGGATGCATCGGATTGCTGTAAATTTTCTCTTTTTCTCCGACCTCCACGAAATTGCCGAGATACATAACGCCGACACGGTCACTGATGTATTCCACAACGCTCAGGTCATGTGCAACAAAAATATAGGTCAGATCCAGGTCATGCTTCAGTTCATTTAAAAGATTCAGAACCTGCGCCTGAATAGACACATCCAGTGCCGAAACCGGTTCGTCTGCGATGATCAGAGACGGTTCTACCGCAAGTGCACGGGCAATTCCGATTCTCTGACGCTGACCGCCGGAAAATTCATGTGGATAACGGTTTGCATGGTAGTCATCCAGTCCTACCCGGTGCAAAAGATCCAGCACTTTCTTTTCCAGATCCGCTTTATCCTGATACAGATGATGCACCAGCAGCGGCTCTGCAATGATGTCAAAAACAGACATCCGTGGATTCAGGGACGCATACGGATCCTGAAAAACCATCTGTACCTTTTTCCGGATGGAACGCATTCTCCGGTCATTGTACTCTGTAATATCTTCTCCATCCAGATACACATGGCCCGATGTCAGATTTTCCAGTTTGCAGACGCCTCTTCCCAGCGTGGATTTTCCGCAGCCGGACTCGCCTACAATTCCGAATACCTCTCCTTTTTTCACCTCAAAGGTAACTCCGTCTACCGCTTTGACGAATTCCTTTTTCCCAAATCCGCTTCCGGCAACCGGATAATAAATTTTCAAATCCTCTACTCTAAGTAATGTATCTGACATCCTAGTCACCTGCCTTCTCTACGTGATCTGTTTTGAGCTGTCCGCTTTCGCAGAGCCAGCATCTGCTGATATGGCCTTCTTCGATCTGGAAAAATCCCGGTTCTTCCTCGCGGCATTTTTCCGAAGCGTATGGACATCGCGGCTCAAATTTGCAGCCTTTCGGCATATATTTCGGGTTTGGAACGTTACCCGGAATCGACTTCAGTTCTTTTCCGGCGTCTCCCAGTCTCGGAATCGATCCCAGCAGTCCCTTCGTATACGGGTGGGACGGATTGGCGAAAATTGTTTTTACATCTCCGCGCTCTACCACGCGGCCGCAGTACATAACGGCAACATCATCGCAGACCTCTGCAACAACGCCAAGATCATGTGTAATAAACAGGATGGATGTACCCGTCTCTTTTTTCAGCTGATTCATCAGATCCAGTATCTGTGCCTGAATCGTTACATCCAGTGCAGTCGTCGGCTCATCCGCAATCAGGATTTCCGGCTTGCATACAAGTGCCATGGCAATCATGACCCTCTGTCTCTGGCCGCCGGAAAGCTGGAACGGATACTCCTTCATCATATGCTCCACACGCGGAACACCCGTTTTCCGGAGCATGTCCTCTGCCTTTTTCAGTGCCTCTTTTTTTGATATTTTTTCGTGCTGCAGAACGCATTCTGCCACCTGGTCTCCAATCTTCATGACCGGGTTCAGACTGGTCATCGGTTCCTGGAAAATCATGGAAATCTTGCTTCCGCGCAGCTTTCTCTGCTGTTCCTTCGTCAGCTTTACAATGTCATCGCCATCCAGCAGGATTTCGCCATCAGCAATTTTTCCTTTCGTTCCGGTCAGTAATCCCATCACAGAGAGGGATGTCACGCTCTTTCCACTTCCCGACTCGCCTACGATACCAAGCGTTGCGCCGCGTCGAAGCTCCACATCGACACCGTCTACTGCTTTGATCACGCCGCCATCGGTATAGAAATACGTATGTAAATTTTTTATCTCAAGTACGTTATCAGTAGCCACTTCTGCTCCTCCTTATCAATCGGAAAGTTTCGGATCGAGTGCATCGCGAAGTCCGTCGCCTAACAGGTTAAAGCTCAGTACGGTAAGGAAAATCGCAAGACCCGGGAAAATCGTCACATACATTGCACTTGCCATATAGTTTCTTCCGTTGGAAAGAAGCAGTCCCCATTCCGGTGTCGGCGGCTGTGCGCCCATTCCCAGGAAGGAAAGGCTCGATGCTGTCAGAATGGAAGATCCAAATGACATGGAATACTGTACAATGATGTCCGGAATGGCTCCCGGCAGAATATGGTGAAACAGAATTCTTGCATCGGAAACACCGATGTTCCGTGCCGCCAGGACAAAGACGGAATTTTTCAGGCTCAGCGTTTTGCTTCGGACAAGCCGCGCAAAGGTCGGTGTAGAAAAGACAGCGACCGCAATCACAACGTTTGTCATGCCGCTTCCGAGGATTGCCACGATGGCGATTGCAAGAATCAGTCCCGGAAAAGCGAACAGGACATCGCAGATTCTCATAATAATAGAATCAATCCATCCGCCGTAATATCCGGCCAGAAGTCCGAGAATGGTACCACAGACTGCACCGACCGTAACAGCGCCGAATCCGACTGCAAGTGAAATCCGGGTTCCACAGACGATACGGGAAAACAGATCCCGTCCAAACTCATCCGTTCCAAACAGGTGCTTCATACTTGGTCCCTGCAAAATCGCATTGTAATCATACTCATTGATTCCGTACGGCACAATTTTGCTTCCGAAAAACGCAAGGAAAATGAGAAAAATGATAAAACAAAGCGCAACTACTGCATTTTTCTGTTTTTTAAATTTTCGAACCATCTCAGAAAACGGAGTTTTAATTCTCTCCTGGTTCTCGGTCTGTACTTTTTTCTTTTCTTTCATTCCACTCATCTCCTACTGAAGTTTAATTTCCGGATTCAGAACCGCATAGAGGATATCGACAATCAGGTTGATGACGATAAACTGCAGCGAAAAGATCAGAATCAGGGACTGGATTGCCGGATAATCTCTGTAATTGACCGATTCAATCAGAAGGGAGCCAAGGCCAGGATAGGCAAATACCGTTTCTGTGACAACAGAACCTCCCAGCAGAAAGCCGAACTGCAGACCCACAACCGTCACGACGGAGATCATGGAGTTGCGGAAAACATGCTTCCAGATCACAACCTTTTCTTTGATTCCTTTTGCTCTTGCTGTTCTGACGTAATCTTCTTTTAAAACCTCAATAATGGAGGATCTTGTAAATCGTGCGATCACGGCTGCAATTCCGACGCCGAGCGTGATCGACGGCATAATCAGACTTTTCAGGCTTGTTCCGCTTGTTGTCGGCAGAATTCGCAGTTTTACCGCAAACAGCATAATCAGCAGAAAGCCGATCCAGAACGAGGGGAGCGAAATACCTGAGACCGCAATCGTCATTCCGGTATAATCCTGCCATTTTCCCCTGTGGGTTCCGGACCACACACCAAAGAGCACACCAACAACCGAGCTCCACAGCAATGTGACAAATGCCAGACGAACGGTATTTCCGAATCTTCCCGCAACCTCCTTTGCAACCGGCTGCTTTGTGCGAAGGGAGGTTCCGAGATTTCCTTTTAAAAGTCCTGTCACGTAGGTAACATACTGTGCCGGAATGGATTTATTCAGGCCAAGCTCTTCTCTTACTGCCTCTACGTCATCCTGTGTTGCCTGCTCTCCTGCAACGAGTCTCGCCGGATCTCCCGGAATCAGGCGGACAAAGAAAAATACAAATGTAATAACAATAATCAGTGTGGGGATCGTACCCACAATACGCTTCAGTATATATTTTGGCATATTGTATCTCCTACTTTCATGCTTATCCTACAGGTACAATCCCACGGATCACTGCCTGCTTTCCTGTTTGTAAGAAACCGGCGCCCTCTTTTGATGGAAGGACGCCGGGGTCTTTTTCATATCCTTATTTCAGTCTGCCGTTATTCGGCTGCCATTCTGGCATTTCTCATGCCGATGCTTCCATCGCCTAACAGATATACTCCGGTAATGTTGTTGCTGGTTGCCCAGATGTTTTTATCGCTTGCGATGCAGAGCAGCGGGAGATCCTTCCATACGATATCCTGTACTTCTCCATAGATCTCACCACGTTTGTTTTCATCTGCAGTTGCAAGACCGTCTTTGAGAAGCTGATCTACTTTTTCATTCTCATAGTAGCTGATATTGAAGCTCATCGGCGGCTCAGACTCGGTTGCCAGCATCGGGCGAAGTCCCCAGTCAGCATCACCGGTGGAAGTAGACCATCCGCTTAAGTAGCAGTCAACCTCGGCATCTGCTCCTGCGCAGTCAGCTCCCTGAACCTTTTCATTCAGAACGGCATTTTCCATTCCGTTCAATTCCAGATCAATACCAACCTCAGAAAGCTGCTGTTTGTAGAACTCTGCTTTTTTCTGATTTGCTGTCGTGTTGCTGTACATCAGTGTTGTGGTAAATCCATCCGGATATCCTGCTTCCTTTAACAGCTCTTTTGCTTTTTCCGGATCGTAGGAATACGGATCATTTCCTTTGTAGTGCTGTACTTCTTCTCCTACCATAGAAGTTGCCACAGAACCGTAACCGTTCATAACGACCTGGATATATGCCTCTTTGTTGATTGCATAAGCCATTGCCTCACGAACCTTAACATCGTTGAACGGTGCTTTCTGTGTATTCATGAAGAAGTACCATACGGCGATGCTGTCGCCCATTCCAACGGATACGTTGCTGTCACCTTTTAAGGTGTCAACACTTTCTGTCGGTACAGACCACATAATCTGTGCGTCACCTGCCTGAATTGCAGATACACGGGTAGCACTTTCTGCAACCGGTTTGAATGTGATGCTCTTAAATCCTGCATCTGCATCTGCCAGAGCAGTTCCGCCGCAGACGTCTGCGTCATATCCCCACCAGTCTTTGTTCAGTTCTACTTTCATATGGTCACCGGCAACCCACTCAACAAATTTGTACTGTCCGGTTCCTACCGGTGCCTGTGCACAGGCATCTTCTCCTGCTTCAATCTGTTTCGGGCTCATGATCAGCGTAGCCGGATGTGCCAGGTTGCTGATGAAAGCACCGAATGACTGTGATAAATAAATTTTAACGGTATAATCATCTATCTTCTCTGCATGATCCAGAACATTGCAGAGGAATGTAGTACGTTTCAGTCCAAGGCTCTTGTCTGCCCATTTATTTACGTTTGCAATCAGGGCATCTGCATTCCACGGAGTTCCATCGGTAAAGCTTACGCCCTCACGAAGATGAATCGTATACTCGGTTGCTTCATCATTTGCTTCATAGCTGGTTGCCAGCATCGGAATGATCTGCATATTCTCATCGAATCCAAACAGACCGTCCATCATCATTCGCTGTACACCACCGGAAAGTGTATCGGAAGTATCCATCGGATCCATGGTGGTAAAGTCTACAGCTACCATTGCCGTAACATCAGAATCCTGGGATACCGACTCGCCTGCCGGAATCGTGATGGTATTCTCCGTACCTGCTTCTGAACCGGATGAGGTCGATGCAGCGGATGCTGTTGATGTGCTCTTACTTGTGTCAGAAGAACCTGTCGATCCACATGCTGTCAGTGCCAGTGCCGTTGCTGCTGCAACCAGAGCACGCATTACATGTCTTTTTTTCATTGTTGTCTCCTCCTTTTCTGCAAGTGTTGCTGTTTTCTTTGTTCTTTCTTTTCACAGATAACAGAACCATGATATAAAAAAGAGCAAAGATGCCTTACCTTTTTTTACAGCCCCTTTGCTTAATCGGTATTATAGATGTAATGCGTCACTATGTCAAAGCATTCTTCTTGATTTTTTCTTTTCTTTTTTGTCTTTTTGCATTTAGGTTGTTTATTTTCGTCAAAAATGATATAATTATCCTAATTTTTAACCCATTACCACTTTTTAGCAGGAAAAGAGGTCCCTTTATGAACAGAAAACAAAAGCTTGGCAACGTATTGATCATTTCTTCCCGGAAACGAATGCTTTCCGAATTTCAGTCTTATCTTCACTCCGTGCTCGGTGAATATCTCACCTTCAACACCCTTTTAAGAGAGCAGGCCACAGACCCATCCCTCTTCCGGGGATACCAGTGCGTCCTTTTTCCAACCGCCCGCGCCATGGAAAACTTTCCGCTTACCATCGACCCTTCCATTCTGCAGCTCCCCTGCGACCGCGTTTTCAACCATATGTTCCTGGATAAAATCATTCAGATTCCGCCGCACGAACGTGTCTATCTGGTAAACGATGATAGATATTCCACGCTCGCTATCATTTCCCAGCTTGAGGAATGCGGCGTCACACAATATGACTTTGTTCCGTTTTATCCAGGATGCAAGGATACCGAGTCTGACATTCAGTTTGCTATCACCGCCGGCGAGCCGCAGCTCGTTCCTTCCCGCATTCCGAATGTGCTGGATATCGGCAACCGTATCATCGATATTTCCACTATTTTACAGCTCTGCGAATATTTCAACATTCCTCTGCAGACCGTAAACCGTGTATCGCGCAATTATGTCAATCAGATTCTTCACACCGTCAAGACCTCAGAAACTTACTATACCAATTATGTACAGACCGAACAGCTCATGCAGGTGATCCTGTTCTCTCTTCCCATTGGCATCTGTCTGTTTGGTGCGGATGGCCGCATTCAGTTTATGAATACTAAATTTGCACATGCCTTCTCGCTTCCCTCCTCCAACTTTGAAGGACAGCCTTTTTCGGAATGTTTTCCGCCTGCCTACGCGGATACGGCTTTCGACCGCAACGGTGACTGGACTATTCTCCTTTCGGATCAGAAAACACAGATCACGTTAAGCGTTCTCTCTATGGTTTTTCCGGATACAGAGCCTGTTTTTCTTGCGTTTCTTCCCGAGGGCAGATCCACGGAAATGTCGGTTCCGAAAGACGAAAAAACGGAAGAAAGCACTTTTTTTGCTTCCTCCCGTACCTTTTCGCTTTCCCTGTCCCACGCAGATTCCGTCCAGAATCTGATGGCGCAGGCCAGACATCTTGCACTTTTTGATTTTCCGATTCTGATCCAGGGAGAAAGCGGTACACAGCGTCGGACACTCGCACGTGCGATCCACAATTTTTCGCGCCGCCATCATTATCCTTTTTCCGTTCTTCATTCTCCCGGAAACGATCTGACCGAAGCTTCTCTGCTCCGGCTTCTTGCCGAAACCAATCATGGCACACTCGTCCTTTCCCAGGTGGACCGTTTTCCGCTTTCCATTCAGGATCTGCTGGTCAATGTTCTTACCAATGTTCATGGTAACTTCTTTTCCGCACCGGAAACCCGCCGTTTCGATGTGCGGATCATTGCCATTGCGGATGATAACCTTTACAAAAAAGTAGAAAAAGGAACCTTCCTGCGGGAACTTTTTCACCTTTTAAGTGCTTCAGAGCTTCAGACAGTCCCGCTCCGCAGACGCAGGGAGGATATTCCCGATCTTCTCAATTACTTTCTGCTTCAGTTTTTCCACAACACCGATATGACCTGCGACCGGATCTTTTCGGAAGGGCTTCTGCGCTTTCTGAAGGAATATGCGTACCCCGGAAATATTCATGAGCTGTACAATCTGTCCTGCAGCCTGTTTACCCGGTACAGCAGCCATAAGCTGCAGCTTTCCGATCTGCCGACGTACCTCCGCTCCCGCCAGATGGCTGACGTTTCCCTCACCGACCTTCAATATCAGGTTCTTTCTTTCGTATCGACGCATCCGAAAGCAGGCCGCCTGGCAATCAAAAACGGACTGGCCGACGGAGAAACCTTTGTATCCGAAGCGGCTCTGCGCACCGTACTCGGAGAGCTTTCTTCCGCCGGTTATCTCATCGTGCACCGGACAAAAGGCGGATGTGAAATTTCCGAGCTGGGGCGTATGGTTCTGGAAAAATAATTTATTTCAGAAATCCCGGTATTTCCAGAAATTCGGCAAGGCTGCGGTATCTGGCTCCGTCCAGGCCTCTTTTTTCCTTTGCGGTTACCATAGAGTTCAGGATCGCTTCCTCCACAGCCTCTGCCGCTGCTTCAAATGCCTCGTTGATTTTTTCTTCTTTTATCCGGGCGCACGCTTCCACCTCACATGTACTCTTTGTGTCTACGCGGTTTGCTGTTGTAAATCCGATCATGATTTCACCGCTTCCGTGGCCGGTGTAGGCTCCTGTTCTGGCGATTCCAACTCCACAGCGGCGGATAATCCGGTACAGCTGCCGCTCCGATACCGGAAGGTCTGTTGCCAGAACCGTCATAATAGATCCCCGGTCTTCGGCGCTGCTTCCGCATTCTTCCTCCCGGATCCGCTCCAGAATCTTCTCTCCTGCCGGTTTTCCACTGATTTTCAAATCTCTGGTTGCCCCGAAATTTGACTGTACCAGAACACCAATGGTATATGTTTTTCCGTCAAGCACCAGCGTGCGGGATGCCGATCCGATTCCCCCTTTCAGCCCATAGCAGATAGTTCCTGTTCCGGCACCGATATCACCTTCCGCAAAGTCTGTATCCGCCTGCTCCAGTGCCTGATACAGCTCTTTTTCCCCCACTACCCGGTTACCAATCTCATTGATTCTCGAGTCGTTGCATTCGCCAACAACCGGATTGATGGAGAAAACATCTTCCCCTTCTTTTTTGGTCTGCTGTATCATCCATGAAATCATGGCATCCGCCACTTTTCCGACATTGAGTGTATTGGTCAGGGCAATGGGCGTTTCAAGCGTTCCAAGCTCCTGTACCTGCACAAGACCGCACGTTTTCCCGAAACCATTATGCACGTAGGCAGACGCCAGGTACTTTTTCAGAAACGGATTGCCTTCTCCCGGCACAATCACCGTCACTCCGGTATGCTGATTTCCACTTTCCACCGTCGCATGGCCTACCCGCACACCGGGCACATCCGTAATTTTGTTTCGCGGTCCGTTTTCATGATGTCCTATCCGATATCCGTAATCGCTGATTCTCTTCTGTCTCATCCTGTTTCCTCCTCTTTTTATGATGTACTCCCGGAATTTTTCAGCTCGCGCAAATACAGGCACAAAAAAGACTCCGAAGATACATTTTTCTCTCACTTTACGCTCTCTTCTCTCTTCTGTCCATACCTCTTCCCACAATTTTTCTTCTTTTCTTTATATTTTTTCCATTTCTTTTAGAATTTGGACACACTTTGCTCACATATTCCTTTTATAATAAATCTCGGATAGTTGATAAACCACTCACTATCTCCCCCCTCATAAAAAGATGGCGATATACTTTTGTATATCGTCATCTTTGTTTTTACTGACAAAAACGCCCCCGGGCAGAAAACGTAACCACTTCCGTTTTCCGCCCGGGGGCATTCTTTCTTCCTTTTTGCTCAGGCCTCTGCAGCAGCTTCCTCTGCTTCCGTTTCTGCCATCGCCTGTTCGTACTGTTTCAGGATAATGGTCTGAATCTTTTCTCTGGTTCCGGAGTTGATCGGATGTGCGATATCTCGGTACTCCCCGTCCGTAGCCTTACGGCTCGGCATTGCGATGAACAGTCCTTTTTCTCCTTCAATCACTTTGATATCATGTACGACAAATTCGTCATCGATTGTGATAGACACAACCGCCTTCATTTTTCCCTCTTTTGTCACCTTGCGTACTCTTACATCTGTAATGTTCATAAACTTTTATGCCCCTTTCACCCCATAATCAGATGGCGTATCTTTCGTTTTTCTCGACAACAATTTTGATGCCGTCCTCCCCACAGTGATAGGAGTTTGCACGGATGGTGTCCCTGCTCTCCACAATACAGTTTTCAATGTGAGTGTTGTCTCCGAGATATACATCATTTAAGATGATAGAATTTTTAATCACACAATTGTTTCCAACATATACCTTCTTGAACAAAACAGAGTTCTCAACCTGTCCGTTGATGATACAGCCGCTGGATACAAGAGAATTTTTCACTACACAGCCAGGATTGTATTTTGCCGGCGGAAGATCGTCGATCTTGGAGTAGATGCCCGGATACTGGCCGAAGAAGTAATCTCTTACCTCCGGTTTCAGGAAATCCATGTTGGTTCTGTAATAGGAATCTACGGTAGCAATGTTGCTCCAGTAGGTATTAATCTTGTATCCGTAAATCCGTTTCAGATTTTTGTAACGGATTAAAATATCCTTTACAAAGTCATAGCGGTCTTCCTGTGCGCTGCGCTCAATCATTTCGATCAGCTGGCGACGGCGGATGACATAGATACCGGTAGAGATCACGTTGGAGCTCGAAACCATCGGTTTTTCCTCGAACTCCTCGATGCGGCAGTCCTCATTCATCTTCAGGACGCCGAAGCGGCTGGTATCTGCTTCCTTTGAATCCGTGCATACCACGGTAACATCCGCACGTTTTGCAATATGATATTCCAGTACCTTATTGAAATCCAGTTTGTATACGCCATCTCCCGATGCGATGACTACGTACGGTTCATGGCTGTTTTTCAGCCAGCTCAGGTTCTGACTGATCGCGTCTGCCGTTCCACGGTACCACCAGCTGTTATCTGATGTAACGGTTGGAGAAAATACAAACAGACCGCCATGTTTTCTTCCGAAATCCCACCATTTGGAAGAGCTCAAATGTTCATTTAAGGATCTGGCGTTGTACTGCGTCAGGACAGCCACCTTCTGAATATGAGAGTTTGCCATGCTTGACAGCGCAAAATCGATGCTGCGGAAGCTGCCTGCGACCGGCATAGCTGCAACGGCTCTTTTATTGGACAGCTCTCTCATTTTGTTGTTGTTACCGCCTGCAAGAATAATTCCCAATGCTCTCATATTACTCACCGTCCTTTTCTACAATTGCTCCGCCGGACGGAAGTGTGCCATCCGGGTAATCCTCAAGGGAAGTTTCGCCGGAAATGCAGACATTCTTTCCAATGGTTACGCCATCCGGAATGACTGCCTTTTCTCCAACGGTCACAAGTCCGAATCCGTAAATATTCGGTTTTAAGACGTTCGGCGCTTCCTCGCCAACGCCCATCACAACATGTTTGCCGACATGTACGTTTTCTGCAATAATGGCCTTATTGACCTGAGTTCCCTCGCCGATTGTGCTGTGGCGCATAATAATAGAATCTCTTACAACAACACCCTTTTCAATGCGCACATCCGCACCGATGACGGAATTATGTACCTCTCCGTAGATTTCAGCGCCCTCGCCGATAATACAGCGGTCGATGACAGCGTCCCCGGAAACATACTGCGGACGGATGATATCACCTTTGGTATAGATCTTCCAGAATTCCTCATATAAATTGAATTCCGGAATAATATCGATCAGCTCCATATTTGCTTCCCAGTATGAGCCAAGCGTTCCGACATCTTTCCAGTAGCCGTTGAACTCATACGCAAACAGACGTTTTCCGTTGTCGCGGCAGTACGGCAGAATGTGTTTTCCGAAGTCACAGCTCGGCTGATCCTTCAGGGCTGTCAGAGATTCCTTTAATGCTTTCCAGCTGAAAATATAGATGCCCATAGAAGCGAGGTTGCTTCTCGGGTGCTCCGGTTTTTCTTCAAATTCGGTAATTCTTCCGTTTCCGTCTGTGATCATGACACCGAAACGGCTTGCTTCTTCGATCGGTACCGGCATACATGCGATGGTCACATCTGCGTGGTTTGCTTTGTGATAGTCAAGCATCACCTCGTAATCCATTTTGTAAATGTGGTCGCCGGAAAGAATCAGAACATATTCTGGATTGTATGTTTCCATATAAGCCATGTTCTGGTAAATTGCATTTGCAGTTCCTGTATACCATTCGCTGTTTGTACTTTTTTCGTATGGCGGCAGAACGGTTACGCCGCCTTCGTTTTTATCGAGATCCCACGGAATACCGATTCCGATATGGGTATTCAGCCGCAGCGGCTGATACTGGGTCAGTACACCTACCGTATCAATTCCTGAATTGATACAATTACTGAGCGGGAAGTCGATGATTCGATACTTTCCGCCAAATGCTACTGCCGGTTTTGCCACTTTCTCCGTGAGCACACCGAGACGGCTTCCCTGGCCGCCTGCCAGCAGCATTGCTATCATCTCTTTCTTAATCATGCAATCACCTCTTGTCGTATCTAAAGATTTGCAGTAACTGTAAGAATGTACGGTTCTACGCTTACCGTTCACCGGTTTTCCGCGAGCGGTAACCTTCACTGCCCCCATTTCAGGCTTTGCCTTGCAAGAAGGGGCTGCTTACACCTGAATCACTTTCGCACGCAGCGAAACAGCACCTGCCTCCCTGTGTATGAAACAGCCACCATGCTGTCGGTTCTGGTTTTTCATATCCACGCACTTCTTTGATAACTACAATTAAAATTATATCACACTTCCGTCTCATTGTGAACATTTTTTATAATTTTTCTTTTATTTTATCTTATATTTTATTGATTTTGACTATGCATTTTATTTGTGTCAAAAATCGTATCATGATTTTCTACAATTTTCGACAGCGTATTCATTTATTTTTACCAGTTTTTGTTACATTTCGTTCATTTTAGTTTGCAATATTTCTTTTTGCATATGATCTGGTTTATAATACTTATCCATTGTTTTTTATTTCATTTTCGAATTCATCCGCTTTTTTTCTTTTACTTTTCCGGCAAATACGTGTATACTATTAGCCAGAACAGTTCCAGCCGGATTCCGGGGAACCGGCGCTGCATTTCGTTCTGTTCTTTCCTATATTAATCGAAAAATATGTATTGAGAAAATTTCCCCATTTTCAGTGAAAAGACACATTGAAGGAGATACCATGTACGAAGTAGATTTCAGTAAACCAATCCATATACATTTTATTGGCATCGGCGGCATCAGCATGAGCGGCCTTGCCGAGATTCTTTTAAAAGAAAGCTTTACAATTTCCGGTTCCGATGCAAAAGAAAGTGACCTGACCCGCCACCTGACTTCTCTTGGCGCACAGGTTTTCTACGGTCAGAAGGCAGAAAACATTCTTCCGGGAACCGACCTTGTTGTTTATACCGCAGCCATCCATCCGGACAATCCGGAATTTGCCGCTGCAAAAGCTGCCGGTGTTCCGATGCTGACCCGTGCCGAGCTGCTCGGACAGATCATGCGCAACTACGATACACCGATCGCCGTTTCCGGTACACACGGAAAGACGACAACAACTTCTATGCTCTCCCACATTCTGATGGCCGCTGACTGCGATCCGACTATTTCTGTCGGCGGTATTCTTCCGTCCATCGGCGGAAATATCCGTGTCGGCCATTCCGAAACCTTCCTGACCGAGGCATGCGAGTATACCAACAGTTTCTTAAGCTTCTTCCCGAAAATCGGCATTATCCTCAACATGGATGCAGACCATCTCGATTTCTTCAAGGATATCGATGACATCCGCCACTCCTTCCGTGCGTTTGCCCGTCTGCTCCCAACCGACGGCATGCTGATTATCAACGCCGATACGCCGAAATACGATTACGTGACCGAAGGTCTTGGCTGTAAGGTTGTCACCTACGCACTGGAGAACCAGGCTGCTGCTGACTATACCGCTGCCAATATTACCTACGATGAGCTGGATCACCCATCCTTCGACTGCATCTGCCGTGGCGAGCTGCGCGGTCGCTACACGCTGATGGTTCCGGGACTTCACAACGTTTCCAACGCCCTGGCTGCCATTGCACTGGCCGATGAACTGCAGCTGCCGGAAAACGCCATCCACGAAGGCTTTGCCACCTTCCGCGGAACCGACCGCCGTTTCCAGTATAAGGGTACATACCACGGAGCAAAGGTGATCGACGATTATGCGCATCATCCAACCGAAATCCGTGCAACGATGGAAGCCGCTGAAAACTGTGCGCACAGAACACTGTGGTGCGTCTTCCAGCCGCATACCTACACCAGAACGAAAGCGCTGCTCGATGATTTCGCCGCCGCTCTTTCCCTGGCAGACCATGTGGTTCTCGCCGATATTTACGCAGCCAGAGAAACCGATACGCTCGGCATCTCCTCCAAAGATATCCAGGAGCGCATTGTAAAACTCGGCACTGCCTGCGAATATTTCCCATCCTTTGCGGAAATCGAAAACTATCTGAACGAAAATCTTGCCGAGGGCGACATGCTGATCACCATGGGTGCCGGAGACGTTGTAAAAATCGGTGAGGAGCTTCTTGCTTCCGAAAAATAAAATCATTCTTTCGCTTTACCTGCTCCCTGTGGAAAATGGAGTTTTCCTTTTTTCCACAGGGTCTTTTTTTGCTCCGAATCCACACAATCTGCCTTTTCGCCAAATAGTTACGCACATTTTTATTCACAGCTATTTTCCTGTATTTTCGCCTGTTTTCAGAGTTATCCACATTGTCCACAATTTTATACACATTTTTACGATCTACACAATGTGGATTCCCTGTGTATAACTTTGTTTACATAACGATATCACCAGAAAGTCCTATACTTCCCTGTTTTCCTCCATTTTTCAACATTTTTGGTAGATGATAATATTTCACAAAACGGATTTCTCCACATTATCCACATTGTCCACAGTCCTTTTTCATCCACCGTGCTTTTTTCCCGGAATGTTTTTTCCGCAAAACACCTATTCACTTGTCGAAAATACTGTGTTATACTTGATTGTGTATGAGAAGGCAAGACGTATAATAAAAAACAGATCGCTAAAAGTAAAAATCTGCCGCACGATAAGAACAGGATGGTGTAATTTTGAGTATGCTGACATTAAACAATGACTGCCTGGCCAGTGTGACTGCTGTGCCGGATCTTTTTCTGGAACAATATATGCCCGCAGCCAACGGAGAATTTGTAAAAGTGTACCTTTATCTGCTGAAGCTGGTCAAAGACCATCAGCAGGATTCCACTCTGTCATCGATGGCAGATTTTTTTTCCTGCACGGAAAACGATATCGTCCGTGCGCTGAAATACTGGGAGAAGCAGGGACTCCTCTCGCTCTCCTACACCGCCGGGGAAAGCGTTCCGACCGGAATCGCCTTTCTGCCGTTTGTCCGGAAGGAAGAAAGCGGAATCCTTCCAACACCGGAATCCTCGATTTCCGGCCCGATTGCGGCTGCACCGGCTGTTTCTGCTGTATCCGTTGAAATCCCGCAGACGGAACAGACCCCGGCTCCATCACCACAGCCGGCCGTTTCTGCCCCATCTGCCTCTTCTCCGGCAGATGATCTTTCCAGTTCCGGTATTTCCGGACAGTCAGTAGAAAAAAAACACGCTCCCGGCAGCCGCGAAGAACTGCAGCACGTTCTTTACGTTGCGCAGACGTATTTCGGTCATCTTCTGTCGCCAACGGAAATCGAATGCATCATGTTTTTCTATGATGATCTCCACTTTTCCGCGGATCTTCTGGAATACCTGGTGGAATACTGTGTTTCGAAGGGAAGCACCAGCATCCACTACCTGAAAAAGGTAGGACTCGCCTGGCAGGAAAGCGGAATCCGCGATGTTGCCTCTGCCAAACAGGAGACCACGACATTCAACAAACATTACTACACAATTTTGAAAGCATTCGGCATCCGCAACCGCGCACCGGTGGAAAAAGAAGCCGAGATGATGGACCGCTGGCTGAATACCTACGGTTTTACGATTGATCTTATCACCGAAGCCTGTCAGCGCACCGTTTCCAAGATCGGCCAGCCGAGCTTCCAGTACGCGGAAGGCATTCTCTCCAAATGGAAGGAACAGGGCGTCCGCTCCATGGCAGACGTCGAACAGCGCGATGCGGAGCACCAGAAAAGGAAGAAAACCGCTTCTGATCAGAATGCGGCACGAAAAACCGCTCCTGCTGCTTCAAGTAACCGCTTCAACAATTTCCATCAGAGAGAATACGACTACCAGAAGTTAGAAGAACAGCTTCTGAAATAACGCCCGGAGGACGAAACAACTATGGCACTGACAAACCCGCAATACGATGCGATTATGCGCATGTACAACGAACGGCAGCTCCGCCACCAGAGAGAACAGCAGGAGCACATCCGCATTGCTTATGAAAAGATTCCGCGCCTTGCGGAAATCGACGCCGAGATTGCATCCCTCTCGGTTCGGAAAGCAAAAGCGATGCTGAACGGAGACGCTTCCATGGATCTCGACCTGAATGCTGCCATCCGTGACCGTTCCCAGGAACGCGCGGCGCTCCTTTCCATGCACGGCTACCCGGCAGACTATCTCGAGCTGACGTATGACTGCCCGCTCTGCCGCGACACCGGCTACATCAACGGCACGCAGAAATGCGCCTGCTTCAAAAAAGCTGCCGTCGATCTTCTGTACCGGCAGTCCAACGTGGAGGAGCTTCTGAAAGCCGAAAATTTCAGCCAGTTCTCTCTGGATTACTACTCGGACAGCCTGACCAGTACCGGAACACCGCTCACTTCCCGCGAGGCCGCTGCTGCCGCGCTCGAAAAAAGCCAGGCGTTCGTCCGCAATTTCGGCTCGTCGTTTGAAAATCTCTTCTTTTACGGCGACACCGGTGTCGGAAAAACGTTTCTTTCGCACTGTATTGCCCGCGAGCTGATCGAGCAGTCGTTCTGTGTGATTTATTTTACTGCATTTGATCTGTTTGACCTGTTTGCACGCTACACCTTTTCCAGTTCAGAAGAAGCAAAAGACGCTCACGCCAATATCTTTGACTGCGATCTTCTGATCATCGATGATTTAGGTACGGAACTGACCAACAGCTTCGTCTCTTCCCAGCTCTTTCTCTGCATCAACGAACGCATCCTGCGGAAGAAATCGACGATCATCTCCACGAACCTGCCCCTTGACCGCTTCATGGAGACGTACTCGGAACGTACCTTTTCACGAATTTCAAGTAACTACACCATCATTAAACTTTTTGGAAACGATATTCGGATCCAGAAAAAACTTTTGGGAGGAACCAAAGCATGAGTAAGGGAACTGAAGGACATTTTGACACACTGCCAATCGGAAGACTGGGACTGATCCCGCTGAACAGCAGCGCCGCACTTGGAAAAAAGGTCGACGATTATCTGGTCAGCTGGAGAAAGGGACGCGGCAATGAATTTGCGGAAAAATATGTCGCTGCCTATGAAGGATATGAGCGTGACAGCTACATTATCCAGTCTCAGGTTCCGCGTTTCGGTTCAGGCGAGGCAAAGGGTATCATCAACGAATCTGTCCGCGGTGACGATATCTACATTCTGCTCGATGTCTGCAACTACAGCCTGACCTATTCTCTGTGCGGCTACACCAACCACATGTCTCCGGACGACCACTTCCAGGATCTGAAGCGTGTCATCGCAGCCATCGGTGGAAAAGCCCGCAGAATCAATGTCATTATGCCATTCCTGTATGAGAGCCGCCAGCACAAGAGATCTGGAAGAGAGTCTCTCGACTGCGCACTTGGTCTGCAGGAGCTGACTGCTATGGGCGTAGAAAACATCATCACCTTCGACGCTCACGACCCGCGTGTCCAGAACGCGATTCCGCTGCATGGATTTGAAACCATCCAGCCGGCTTACCAGTTCATCAAAAACATCCTGCGCAATGCACCGGATATGAAGCTCGACAAGGATCATCTGATGGTCATCAGCCCGGATGAGGGCGGTATGGGCCGTGCTATCTACATGGCAAACAACCTCGGTGTTGACATGGGTATGTTCTACAAACGCCGCGACTACTCTACCATCATTGACGGACGCAACCCGATCGTTGCCCATGAGTTCCTCGGTGCTGATGTCAAAGGTAAGGATATGATCATCATCGACGATATGATCTCCTCTGGCGAGAGTATGCTGGAAGTTGCCAAACTCTTAAAGGATCGTGAGGCACGCAACATCTACATGTGCTCGACCTTCGGACTGTTCACCAGCGGACTGGAGAAATTCGACAAGGCTTATGAGGAAGGACTCTTCACAAAAGTTCTGACCACCAACGTCGTATACCAGACACCGGAGCTTCTCTCCCGCGAATATTACATCAGCTGCGACCTGAGCAAATATATCGCTCTCATCATCGACAAGCTGAATCACGACGCCTCCATCAGCGGACTGCTGGATCCGGCGGATCGTATTCAGAAAGTCATTAAGAAATTTAAGAATCACGAGAAGATCTGATATTCCAGGGTTCAAAGTTCGAAAGCTGTTCGTGCTTGTACGATAAAGCGTTCGAATTTGGAACCCGCCAAACATGAGGAAGTAGCGCCAGCGGATTCCGAATGTTTGCAGAATCGCGGAACAATTCGTGAATATCCACAAACGCCGAAACTGTCACGAAAACGGTTTCGGCGTTTTTTTATATTTTTAGCAAATTCTTGCTAGTTTTTTCTTTTTTCGGCTGTATAATGAAATTACATTGTACGACGAAGGAGGTATCACACATGCAATTTGGACATTTTGATGATGCGAAAAAAGAGTATGTCATCACAAGCCCGAAGACTCCGCTTCCGTGGATCAACTATCTGGGATCTGAGAACTTCTTTTCTCTGATTTCCAATACCTGCGGCGGATACAGCTTCTACAAGGACGCAAAACTTCTGCGTCTGACCCGTTACCGTTATAACGATACGCCGCTCGATCAGAACGGACGCTACTACTACATCAAGGACGGCGATACCGTCTGGAACCCGGGCTGGCAGCCGACCCAGACGCCGCTCGATTCCTACGAGTGCCATCATGGCCTTGGCTACAGCCGCTTTGTTTCTTCCAAAAACTTAGTTGCCGCTGAACTGACCGCTTTTGTTCCGCTGGCAGATTCCTGCGAAGTAAACCGTCTCATGCTGACCAACAACGGCACCGAAGAAAAAACACTGGCTCTGACTTCTTTTGTAGAGTTCTGCTTCTGGAACGCCGTGGACGATATGACCAACTTCCAGAGAAACTTCAGCATCGGCGAAGTTGAGATCCAGGGTTCTGAGATTTACCACAAAACTGAGTACCGCGAGCGCCGCAGACATTACGCTGTTTATGCAGTCAACTGCCCGATCGACGGATACGATACCGACCGCGACGCTTTCCTTGGCGCTTACCGCGGAAATGACCGCCCGGAGACGGTTCTTCGCGGCACTGCAGGCAACACCGTCGCCAGCGGATGGGGTGTGATCGGTTCCCACCACATCGACGTTACCTTAAAACCAGGCGAGTCCCGCTCCTTTATCTTTGTTCTCGGCTACTGTGAGAATGCAGCGGATGACAAATGGGAAGCTCCTGGCGTGATCAACAAAAAGCCGGCAAAAGAGATGCTCTCCCACTATCAGACCGACGAGCAGGTTGACGCAGCACTTGCAGAGCTTGCTTCCTACTGGGAAGGCCTGCTGGCAAAATATGCGCTCTCCTGTGCAGATGAAAAACTGGGACGCATGGTCAACATCTGGAACCAGTATCAGTGTATGGTTACCTTCAACATGTCCCGTTCCGCATCCTACTTTGAGTCCGGCACCGGCCGTGGCATGGGCTTCCGTGACTCCTGCCAGGATCTGCTCGGCTTCGTTCATCTGATCCCGGACCGCGCAAGAGAGCGTCTGCTCGATATTGCCGCTACCCAGTTTGAAGACGGAAGCGCATACCATCAGTACCAGCCACTGACGAAAAAAGGAAACATGGATATCGGAAGCGGCTTCAACGATGACCCGCTCTGGCTGATCGCCGGATGTGCCGCCTATATCAAAGAGACCGGAGATTTCTCTATTCTCGACGAGCAGGTTGATTTCGACAACGATTCCACCAAGGCTCAGCCTCTGATGGAGCACCTGAAACGTTCCTTCGACTTTACCGTAACCCATCTCGGACCGCACAAACTGCCGCTCATCGGCCGTGCAGACTGGAATGACTGTCTGAACCTGAACTGCTTCTCTGCAGAGCCGGGCGAACCGTTCCAGACGACAGGACCTTCCGAGGGACCGGTTGCTGAGTCCATTTTCATCGCCGCTATGTTCGTAAAATACGGCAAAGAGTACGCAGCCATCTGCCGCCGCAGAGGCAATGAGGAAGAAGCTGTTTACGCAGAAAAAGAAGTCGAAAAAGTTTACCAGGCAGTGCTCGATGCAGGCTGGGACGGCGAGTGGTTCCTGCGTGCGTATGACGCTGCAGGTGAAAAAGTCGGCTCCAAGGAATGTGAGGAAGGCAAGATCTATATCGAGCCGCAGGGCTTCTGTGTTCTTGCTGAAATCGGCGTCAAAGAGGGACTGGCTGAAAAAGCACTGACTTCTGTCAAAAATATTCTGGAAACCAAATATGGCGTTGTTCTTCTGCAGCCGGCTTACACCAAGTATTACCTGAATCTTGGTGAGGTTTCCTCCTATCCGCCGGGATACAAAGAGAATGCTGGTATCTTCTGCCACAACAACCCATGGATCTCCATCGCTGAGACCGTTGTCGGCCACGGAAACCGCGCATTTGATCTGTACCGCAAGATCTGCCCGGCTTACATTGAGGACATCAGCGAGATCCACCGCACCGAGCCGTACGTCTACTCTCAGATGATCGCCGGAAAAGACGCTGCCCACTTCGGTGAGGCAAAGAACTCCTGGCTGACCGGTACTGCCGCATGGACTTTTGTCAATGTTTCCCAGTACATCCTCGGCATTCAGCCGGATTACGACGGACTTTCCTTAAATCCGTGTATTCCGTCCGATATGGAAGAGTTCAAGATCCGCAGATACTTCCGCGGTGCATGGTATAACATCACCTTCCAGAATCCGGAGCACAGGGAGAAAGGTATTTCTTCCCTCACGGTAAACGGAACCGCAGTAGAAGGAAATCTGATTCCGCTCACCGAAGGCTGCACCGAATATGATGTTGTTGCCGTAATGTAATTTTTCAAATTTCAAATCTCCATAAACATAAGGCGAGCCCCGGAAAGCACAACTGCTTTTCCGGGGCTCGTCCCTTTTATTCTTATGTTTTCTTACGGTAACTGCCGTCTCTCTCTGACACCGGAAAGATCTTTGATGACCTCTCCCGCCAGAATCAGTCCTGCTACGGACGGCACAAACGCTACGCTGCCCGGGATATCACGCCGCTCCGTGCATTTTCTTGCAGCTCCCGGAGGACAAATGCAATTTGTCCGGCAGCTGATGCTCATATCCTCAAGCGGACGGAGGGATTTTTCCTCTGAATAGACCACTTTCAGTTTCTTCACGCCGCGTTTTTTCATCTCACGCCGCATGACCTTTGCCAGCGGACACATGTTCGTTTTATAGATATCCGCCACGCGGAACTTCGTCGGGTCCAGCTTGTTTCCAGCTCCCATGCAGCTGATGACCGGCACATTGCACGCTTTGGCGCGCATGATAATCTCAATCTTCGCTGTCACGGTATCAACAGCATCCACCACGTATGAATACTTCGAAAAATCAAAATCGTCCGCATTTTCCGGCAGATAAAAGCATTTGTATACCTCTACCTCCGCTTTCGGATTGATATCCAGAATGCGTTCTTTCATTACGTCTACTTTATATTTTCCGACACTGCTTCTCGTCGCAATAATCTGACGGTTGATGTTGGTGAGGCAGACCTTATCATCGTCTACCAGCACAAAATGGCCGACACCGCTTCTTGCCAGCGCCTCCACGGTATAGCCGCCCACGCCGCCGATACCGAAAACGGCAACGGTTGCATTCGCCAGAAGATCCATGCTCTCCTGTCCGAGCAGAAGCTGTGTTCTGGAAAACTGATTTAATGCCATTTGTTTTCCTTCCTCCTTGCTTATAATCTCTACTACAATAATAGGTTATTTGCTTTTGTCTGTCAACACCTTACGGAACCAGCTCTGCGGAAACTCAAAAACAAAGAGAATGCCAAGCACAATCGCAACTGCATCCTTCAGTGTCAGAAATCCTCTTGCACCGGCGCGCTCCAGATCATTGGTTACCACGTAAAAAGCAGTCCAGTAGATGCCGCTTCCCGGCACCAGCGGGAAAATACCCGCAATCAGAAATACCGTTACCGGGCAGCGCTTGTACACCGCAAAGCTGCGCGACAGAAGGATGACGAGCACCGTTGCAAAAAAGATGGACACCGGCTCTGTCGTATGCGGGAGGATCAGTTTATAGCAGATCCAGCCGCAGGCACCTGCCAGTCCGCAGTACAGGTAGTATTTCCGCGGCACCTGGAACAGCAGCGCAAACGCAATCGTTCCGACGCAGGCGGCAAAAAATTCCGCAATCAAACGAATGGTATCACTCATAGCTGCAGCCCTCCCGCCAGTTGATGATATCCTGTGATAATCAGTCCGACGCCGAGCGCAATGCAGAACGTCACAAGCAGTGCATCGAGCATCCGCACCGAGCCCGCGATGTAGTCCTGATCCGCGATATCACGAATAGCATTCGTGAAATTGACCCCGGGCACCAGCGGAATAATCGAACCGATGATGACCTTGTCCAGATGGTGCCCAATCCCCGCCTGATACAGAAAAACGGCAATCAGCGTGACAAGCGCGCCGCCGGAAATATTCGTCGCAATCTTTGACATTCTGCCACGCAGCAGGTACAGCAGATAGAAATACAGAACAAAGCCCGACAGAAACGCTACCATGCTGTCCACCACATCGCCGCCGAACAGAAAACAGAAACAGGCGCTTCCGACACCGGATGCAAGCACCTGGTGCCATCTTGGTTTGTCCGGCATCCGCTGAATATCGAGCAGCCAGGCCTTCGCCTCCTTCGGCATGTGCAGACCCTCCTCGATTTCACGGGAGAGCTGGTTGACTGCCGTTACCTTGTCGAGCCGCGCCGCCGACAGCGGAATGTGACGCACGCGGGCAAATTCCTGCTTTTTTCCGCTCTCAGCTGTCAGGAAAATACCACTGCTCAACACAAACGCATCGCTGGAGTCAACGCCATACGCCCGCGCAATGCGGTCGATCGTCTCCTCCACACGAAAGATTTCCGCGCCGCTCGCCAGCAGGATGTCTCCCGCCAGCGATGCCACATCAAGCGCTTCTCTCGTCGATTCTGCGTTCATCTTTGTTTTCCTCCTTTTTCAAAACCGTATACCCATTTTCCTTTCAAAAACAGATACAGGAAAATGACAGAACTGATACTCCAGGTCAGCGGGTAAGCCCAGAAAATCACGCGGATATCCGGGATCAGCCGGACCGTCACGGTAATGTAGCTGACGCGGAACAGGCACCAGACGCAGAGCATGACAACCATGGGAACCGCGGCGTGCCCGGAACCGCGGAGCACAGCCGCGATGCAATGAGAAAACGCCAGCAGAAAATAAAACAGTGCAATCGTTCTCGCCTGCATCACGCCGTAATGGACAACGGCCGGATCGCTGTTAAACGCCGCAATCAAAGTCGGTGCGGCCGCATAGATCACAAACCCGATCAGCTCGGCGATGGTAATGGAACAGAGAATGCCAAACCGCGCTCCTTTTTTCGCCCGGTCATACTGTTTTGCACCGAGATTCTGGCTGACAAACGTCGTTAATGCCATCGTAAAGCATGTAACCGGAAGGAATGCAAAGCCCTCGATTTTTGCATATGAACCGCAGCCTGCCATCGCCATTTTCCCGAATGCATTGATGTTCGTCTGCACGAAAACGTTTGCGATCGAAATAACCGAGTTCTGGAAACCGGACGGCACACCATTGCGGATGATTTCACCGAGCACTCTGCCGTCGAAGCGGATTTTGCGGATGGAAAGACGATACTCTTCCTTCGTCCGCAGCAGATGGATCATACAGAGAATCGCACTTGTAAACTGGGAAATGACCGTTGCAAGCGCTGCCGCACCGACCCCAAGGCCAAGGCCGCCGATAAAAAGCAGATCGAGCGCAACATTGATGCACGACGATACGATCAGATAGATCAGCGGGTGACGGCTGTCGCCAACGGACTGCAGGATGCCGACGAAAATGTTATACATGATAAAACCAAGAGATCCTGCAAAATAGGTACGGAAATATTCGACGGACTGCGGCAGGACATCGGACGGCGTTCCCATCAGCACGAGGATTTTCGGCGCCAGATACATGCCAAGCACCGTCAGCGCTGCACCGGCCGCCAGGCCGAACGCCACGGTCGTATGGATCGCTTTCTGCAGATCTTCCCGGTTTTTCGCTCCGTAATACCTTGCAATGACGACGCCTGCGCCCATTGCGATACCGTTAATAAAACCAACCATCAGAAAGATCAGATTGCCCGAAGAGCTGACCGCTGCCAGCGCGTTGCTTCCCAGAAAATTTCCTACAATCAGCGAGTCGGCCGTATTGTACAACTGCTGGAACAGATTGCCAAGGAACAGCGGGATCGCAAACAGAATCATCTTTTTTGAAATACTGCCCTCCGTCATTCTTGTTTTACTTTCTGTACTCATTCGTAAAAACCCCCATTTCTTTTTCGTACAGTCAAAACCGGTCATCCGCAGGTTCCCGCCCGGTGCGTGTCCAGCCTTCTTTTCAGCAGACACGCACCGGAACTCACCCGAGATGACCGGTTTGGAAATATCCTTTTTTCTATTATATCGAACCTTCTCTGGAATGACAAGCCACAAATTCATGCAGAATGGCTTCGACACGTTCCAGCATCTCCTCTTCCGTGCAGAGTTCTTCCGGTTTCATGGATTCCAGGTAATCGTAGAATGCCATAAGAACGCTTGGCTCCCGGATACCGAGGTAAATCAGCCGCTCTGTCCGCGTCTGGAACAGAAGATAGCCCTCGTTTGCATTGACCGAAATATTCAGCGCATGCTCTGCTCTCTCTTTCGTTTCCCGGATCATACGAAGATTTGCGCGATCCCGCAGCGCCAGAAAGCGGCGGATCAGGGCGATACGCTCGTCAAAGTCCAGCGGAGAATAGCATTCTTTTGGATACTCATCCACGCGCCCCGTTTCCAGGAAACTTTTGATGCCATCCTCTGAAAAAAACATCGTCGTTTTTTTATCCAGTACCTGTGTCTGCATCACCTTTGCGTACTGTGCAACCGCCCGTATCATCTGCTCACGCCCCGGCATTTCTTTTACGAGATGGCGCTCCAGCATTTCTGCTGTCAGAAGGCCGGAAAGACACGGCATTCTCTGGAAGAAATACCGCGGGGAATCTGATGCGATAAAGTGACGAATCAGTGTTTCCGTATAGCCAAGCTGGGACTGTACCGTGTCAAGACGTTCAAACAACGGCTCCGACTGTTTGAAATAGCCTTCAAACATCTCGCGCATCATCCGCAGCGTCGTCTCCTCCCGGAACAAAAGTGCATTCTGGTAATCGGCGCTGAAAGCAAGCGCACAGTGCTCCGTCAGGATGAGGTACGGGAAAAGGCGGAACTCATTCAGCCGTGCCGTCACATTGTCGTAGTAGTACCGCGCACGGTAATCGCAGCCGCAGGCACAGATCGGGAGAATTTTCTGCAGACAACTCAGGTTGTAATTTTTCCGCATCGAAACCATCTTCTCGTTGTTGTTCATGCAGAACAGATGTTGAATCGTCAAATTCGGGTTCTGTTCCCCGAATACCTGCAGAAGTTCCATGGCAAAATCGAAGTCCGGCTGGACCAGAACGGAAATTTTTCCGTCTTCTTTTACAGCTTCACCGAAAAACAGCTGCAAAATTGCATGCCGCACATGCACTGTGCCCCGAAAGGGAATCTCTCCGCTACCCCCCCCCGTTCAATTCCAGTTTTGCAATCTCCGCCTCATGGAAGATATATTCCTTTTTCCCCTCGCGGCAGCTGAACGTTTCAATCAGTTCTCCGACTGATTTGCGCCGGTAATAAACCTCTTCACCCATCTGGGTAATGTAAAATGCATCCATGAAATCTGTTTTTTCCCGTGGCGTCAGCTGCATGAACTGTGCCATCTTCCGCACAACATCCTCCCCGGACGGATTTCGTTTTCCATTGATGATCTTATACATGAAAGAACGATCGAGTCCGCAGAACTGTGAAAGCGGGTAAACCCCGACATCCTTCATGGTGATATATTCGGATAATAAATCTGAAAAAACTGACATAGAGCCTCCTGTATCTCAATATTTTGCGTCGATTCTTTTCCAATATAGGTAAAAGTTTACCATGTTCAGAGAGACTTGGCAATTCTTCCGTTCGGCTTTGCATATCGTTTTTCTTTTTTTACAGGATTTTCACACTGTTATGGAAAAACCGACGGAAAATTCCGCCGGTTTTTCTCTCTTTCGACCTGTTTAATCTTTTTTTATTCCAAATACAGTCAGTGCCTGACGTGGTGAAATACCGAGTCCACCGACACTAATCAGCGTATCCTCTGCCTCCAGCAGAAGATTTTCCTTCTGGAATCTGACGATCATGCGGCCACCACTCAAACCGTCCATCCGCCGAATCTCCATCTCGAGCGTATTTAGCGTACGCCATGCAGCAGAACCAGCATAAATATGGCCATCCGCTTCACTATAGGCAAAATCCCGGCGCATGGAGAGGACAAATTCCTTTTCTTTCCCGCCTTCTTGTACTTTCCAGTACATCTTATCGCTGCCAAAGGAGAATCGCATCTCCTGAATCGGACTTGTCTCCAGCGAAAACAGACCGCTTCCGCCGATCAGAATTTCTGCGGAATCCGGTAGCTGCTGGTTCCCCATCAACGGAGCAGATACATAAACATGCTTGCTTACCTTCTCTTCCATAAAAGGATTTCTCGTTCCTCTGCGCGGCGGCAGAGCCAGATCTGCGGTACGCTCTTTTACTGCACCGGCAAGCGGGGATGGCGGCAGCTCTCCTGCCTCTTTCTTCACATACGGGATCAGTTCCTCCTGCAGTGCGCTCAACTCCTCCTGCGTCTGTTCTGTTGCTGTTGTCAGGATCACAATCAGATCGAGATCCGGGAACACAACGCCGAACTGACCGTACGCACCATCTGCGCGGAAGGAGCCCGGATAACGGCACATCCAGCACTGATAGCCGTAGCCCTGCGCCCAGTCTTTTACGTGGCCTTCCGAATCGCCCTCCGTCTCAATCTGCTTGCGGCAGGCGCGTTCAAACCAGTCTTTTCGAAGCAGCTGTTTTCCTTCCCACTCGCCCTGTCTGGACAGAAAATACGTGAATTTTGCCATATCCTCCGTCACCATCTTCATACCGCCTCCACCGAGCTCCGTTCCGTCTCCGAGCAGCGCACAGGTAAGGGATGTGATGCCAAGCGGCTCCAGCAGACGGGATTTCAGAAACTCTGTGACGTTCTGTCCCGTTTTTTTTCTCAGAACGGCAGCCAGCATGTTGGTTCCGGCTGTATTGTATTTATAAAATGTTCCCGGTTCATGGAGCACCGGATGATGAAGAAAGGTGGACATCCAGTTTTCGGAATTGTCCATAATCTCCGTCTCGTGACCACACCCCATAATCAGCAGGTGATGCAGCGTGATTTTTTTGAGATTTTCGGATGGATTTTCCGGCAGCAGGTCCGGAAAGATATCGACAATTTTCTCATCCAGCGATAAGATTCCCTCCTGCTCTGCAAAACCAATCGCCGTTGCTGTCAACGATTTACTGAACGAATACAGTGGATGACGGAATTTTTCATCATACGGCTTCCACCAGCCCTTCGCTGCACACTGTCCATGGCGGATCACCATAAAGCTGTGCAGCTCAATCTGGTTCTCTTCGATTCGGTCGAGAAAATTCAAAATTCCTTTGGAGCTGATTCCAGCTGATTCCGGTGTCACATCTTTAAAGTATCCCATTTTGCTTTTCCCCTTTCTCTCAGCCCTTATGCATCAATTTCGTAAAGTTCAACGGAAAGATCGCCCTTCCAGCTTACGCGGTCGTACGGTGTCTCCGGATAAACCACTGTAGAGATAGCATCTACGCCATCCTCAGCAAACAGTTCCAGAATGGAAACATCAAAAACAAGCTCCAGATTCCATGCTCCGTCTTTCTTTCTCGCTGCGGTGCTGATGGAATATTTCTCTGTCATGAAATGCTCACTGAATTCTTTGTAGCCCGCCATGGTACGGTCAACCGTGATTTTGGTGTCGCTTACATAAATCTTCAGTTTCTGTCCCACTGAGTTTTTCAGGCAGATTTTCGCATCTCCCTTTCCGGAAATTTTCAGTCCGAAGGTCTCTGTGCGAATCGTTGTGTGGTTCTCGATCGGGTAACTGCTGTGGCGGAATTTTTCCAGTCCGGCCGGAGCTGCCGCAAGGGTCAGAGCACCATCTACTTCTGTCAGGGACAGTTTTCTTGCCAGAGTTGCCTGACCACAGTACTCTTCTGTCGGAGTCTGTGCTGCATACTGCCAGTTCATACCCCATCCCATCAGCAGAACATCTTTCGCATTCTGGAATGTAACGGCTGCATAGTTGTCGAAGCCTTCATCCAGCCATCTTGGCTCATCGGACGGACAGGTGCAGAGGAATTTTTCTCCATCGAAATCACCCAGGAAATACTGCATTTTGCAGTGGTCGTCCTCGGAGGCTTTTGTCATGCTGACAACAAGAACCCATACATTTTTTCCCTTATACTCAATCGGGAACAGATCCGGGCATTCCCACACCCCCTTCACATGATTTCCTTCCGGTCCGAATTCTCCTGTTTTCTCCCAGTTTTTCATATCCTGGGATGCGTAGAAGAAGACACGGTCCTGCGCTGCAAGAACAAGGCTCCAGCATCTTCTGACCGGATTCCAGAACGCTTTCGGGTCACGGAAATCGGAAATTCCCGGGTTTTTGATGACCGGATTCAGATAGGACTTTTCAAAGTGCCGGCCCTTATCATTGCTGTATGCAATACTCTGCTGTTCCAAACCGTCCTTGTGATGGCTGGTATAAATAGCAATGATCGGCGGATTTTCATTGGTACCATACTCAGAAGAATTCTGCGTATCATACACAGCACTTCCCGAGAAGATAAATCCCAGTTCATCCGGATAAAGTGCGATCGGCTGATGCTCCCAGTGAATCAGGTCGCGGGATGTTGCATGGCCCCAGTGCATCGGTCCCCAGCTGGTATCATACGGGTACTTCTGATAAAAGAAGTGGTACACGCCATCCACATAAACCATGCCATTCGGGTCGTTCATCCAGCCTTCTTCCGGTGAAAAGTGAATTTTCGGTCTGTAATCTCTTTTTTTCATCATTTTTGTAAAACCTCCCAGAATAAACAACGGTCTGCAAAACCACTTCCATCGGCTTTGCAGACATCCGTCGTTTTTATTAATTTTTTATACATGGTAACACTTCTGAGTCTCATCTCAATTCTGTCATGCTGCATCGTTACCGTTTATAAATGTTTCTATCCCCTATTTTTTAATGGTGTACATTTTCACTTCCAGATCTCCGTCTGTGGAAACCACCTGATACGGTGCATCCGGATAAACGCATACGGAAGCGGTCTCCAGACCACCATCTGCATAAATCTCCAGATAGGAAACGTCAAAAATAATCTCCATGTTGACATTTCCACGCATGTGACGTTTTGTTGTGGATACCAGCAGATCCTCTTTTTTGAAGAGCTTCGGATCTACATCATCAAAGTAACTAAGGTCGCCGCTCTTGGAGCGGTCCACCGTGATGCTGTCCACCGTTACTTCGATGACTACTTCCTCACCTCTGCTGTTTTTCAGTGCAATTCTTCCAAAATTACCCTGCACGAGAAGTCCAAAGCTCTCGGTCAGCAGCGGTTTCTGATTTCCGATCGGGAATGCGCCCGCACGGTACTCGTCGATACCGAACGGTTTTGTTTTCAGGCGGTAGCCCTCCTCGGTCTCACAGAGAGAAAGTTCTCTCGGCAGTGTCATCAGGCCGGAATACTCACCAGTCGGAACAAAATTCGCGTAGAGCGGATTAACGCCCCATCCAAGGTAAACCGGACGGTCGTAGTTTCCATACGTTACGCCCGCATAGTTGTCGAATCCGAAATCAATCCACAGCGGCTCGTCTGTGATCTCAGTGCACTGGAAGGTATCTCCGTCAAAATCACCGACGAAATACTGTATATTGGCACGGCCTTCGGTTCCCGGATGTATCATACTGACTATCAGAATCCATTTGAACCCGTCAAATTCATTTCCTGTTTTAACACGGATCAGATCGGTGCATTCCCATACGGTCGGCACTTTATTGACACCGACACCGAACTCGCCTGTTTTCTTCCAGTTTTTCAGATCCTGGGATGCATAAAACTCTGCGTGGTCGCCGGATGCCAGAACAAGGCTCCAGCAGTCCTTTTTATCATTCCAGAAGACGCGCGGATCGCGGAAATCCGGTACGCCCGGGTTTTTGATGACCGGATTGCCATAATATTTTTCAAAATGCTTTCCCTGATCCAGGCTGTATGCAATACACTGCTGCTCCAGACCCGTTTCCATATTGTGCGCCGTGTAGACAGCCACCATCGGCTTCTCACCGTATTTCGCAAATCCGCTGGTGTTATTTTCATCGTATGCCATACTTCCGGAGTACATCGTTCCGATCTCATCCGGGTACAGGGCGACCGGCAGATGCTCCCAGTGAATCAGGTCTTTCGATATTGCATGACCCCAGTGCATCGGTCCCCATACAACGTCATTTGGGTTATTCTGATAATACAGATGCCAGATACCATCGATGTAAATCAGTCCGTTCGGATCGTTGTTCCAGTTTTTCTCCGGTGTAAAATGAATGTTCGGTCTAAAATCTCTTTTTCCCTGTTTACTCATATGATCCCTCTTTTCCTGTTCTCTCTTTTCCTATTTTATCGTTTTCCATTTGGAACTTCAACAAAAAAGAAATACGAACGAAATAGTCTTCTTTTTAAATATGACCATGTTATATGGGATACAACATGGCCACATTTAGAATTTCTTTAGTTATAGAATATCAATTGCAAATCGTTTACGTTACTGTTTTTTCGTAATCGCTTTTCGCACGATTTTTAGTTTGCTGCAGAAGCTGCTCTGTCTACTGCGCCCTGGTAAGTCTCAACCAGTTCATTCAAGCCAGCGCCTTCCAGCTCTGTTTTATAGGAATCCCAGCTTGCATCATCAACGCCGCCGGTTACCCATGTGGTGATGTAACGATCAACAATATCGGAGATGGTCGGCTGAATCTGTGCCAGACGCTGAATCTCTTCCTGGGTCATCAGAACACGCGGAATAGTGTCATACTCTTCCATGATGTCATCTTTACCGTTTTCTTTCTGCATCTCGAGAAGTTTTACAGCATCGAAGGTGTAGCCGCAAACGGTGTCATAGTACTCGTTCTGAACGATCATAGAACCACGGCAGGTTGTGGAGTTTACACGAGCCTCACCAAAGTTCTTATATTCCGGATTCAGAGGTTTGTAGTTTCCGTTTTCATCGAGCGGTGTACGAAGAATGCCGTCTTCGTCTTTCTCATAGTTGTATCCGATTGCGCCCCAGTTAGATGTAACAGAGATTTCCGGATCGCCTACCATGTAATCTACAAATCTTGCAACAACGTGCGGGAATTTGCAGGTCGTTGTGATTGCTGTGTCGGAAGAATCCTGCAGCTCAGAGTAGTTGCACTCGAAACCGGTCATACCGTCTTCGCCCTGCAGTCTCGGAACTGCTACGTACTGATCATGCACTTCCTGGTTTGTAATTTCCTGATCACCCCAGACACCGAAGGAACCGATCTTTGCAACATTCTCTTTGATCAGAGAAGATTTGAATGACATACTTTCATCTGCCTCGAAGGAACCGTTCCAGATCAGTCCTTCTTCATACAGCATGTTGAAAAATTCTGCTGTTTTCTTGAATGCTTCGTCTGTTGCAGTGAACGTAACTTTTCCATCAACTATTCTTAAGTGATCCGCATAGGAGTTTCCTCCGCAGTAGGAGTCAGCGCATCCGAATGCACCTGTGAAACGATAGAACAGGTTGTAGGAACCAAAGGTATCGGTTGCGCCGAACCAGGTTGCCATCGGGATTTCATCGTCTTCGCCGTTTCCGTTCAGATCGCCGCCGTCGCGGAATGCTTTCAGGCAGTCTACCCACTCGTCTACGGTTGTCGGCACTTCTTTGCCTACTTTATCCAGCCATGTTTTGTTGATCACGAATGGTCCAGGTGTTAATACAAGACCTTTCATTTCCTCTACATACGGGAATCCATATTTATGGCCGTTCGGAGCGGTGATCTCAAGCTGATACTGCTCATTGTCATCGAGGAATGCTTTCAGGTTCGGCATGTACTCTTCGATCAGGCCTTCGGTTGGAAGGAATACATCCTGGTCTGCGTACTGAACTACGGTGTTTCCGGATTTACCATCGCCGAAGTTCCAGAATACATCCGGAAGATCCTGTCCGGAAGAAAGCATCAGGTTGATTTTCTCTGTTGCGCTCTCCTGCGGGATTGGCTGCCAGTCAAACTCTACTCCTGTGTCCTCGAACCATTTCTTGCACATAGCCAGGTCGCCTACTTCTACGGTTCTGTCTGCAGAGTTTACGATCAGAGCGGAAATTTTTCCGTATTTCTCTTCGAATTTTGCCGGATCTTTGATGATCGGAAGAGTACCATCGAGCTGGATGATTCCCTCATCTACTGCTTCCTGCTCTTCTGCTGTGAGACCTGTGTCACCTGCCTCTGTACCGGATGCAGATGTGGTGTCTCCTCCTGTGCTTCCTGCACCGGAGCTGCTTGAGCTGCCCGAGCTGTTTCCACAGCCTGCGAGCATGCTGGTTACCATAAGGCTTGCCAGTAATACGGATACGATTTTTTTCTTCATGTTGTTCCTCCTTTATTTTGCTGCCTTTTCGGCAGTGAAATACGTAAATATTTTTGTGTTTCTACTATAAAATCATGTCTGTTGTAGCCATGAACTCTGTAACGATAACTTTTCTGTTCTGTATCAGCCCTTGACTGCACCGATCGTAACACCTTTTGCGAAGTATTTCTGCAGGAAAGGATATACGCACAGCAGCGGGAATGCGGAAACAACTACAACGCAGTATTTTAACTGCTCAGCCAGTTTCTGTTTTGTTACCATCTCAGAAGCACTACTTCCCATCTGGTTGGACTGGTTCATCAGTACCAGGTTTCGAAGAACGACCTGAAGAGGCATCTTGCCGTCATCCTGCAGGAACATCAGTGCATTGAAGAACTGGTTCCACATTGCAGTCGCATAGAACAGACACATAACTGCGATGATGGTTTTCGACAGCGGAATTGCAATTTTGAAGAAAAATCCAAAGTCGCTGCAACCGTCAATTTTTGCTGCTTCGAGAAGCTCGACCGGAATACCGCTTTCAAAGAAGGAGCGGCATACGATCAGGTTGTAAGCAGATACTGCTACTGGAAGAACCATTGCCCATGTTGTGTTGTAGATGTGCAGCTGCTGTACCGTTAAGTACATCGGAATCATGCCGCCGCTGAAGAACATCGTGAAGGTGAATAGGAACATGATTGGTTTTCTTCCTACCATATCGTATCTGGAAAGTGCATAGCCGGCCGGAATTGTGCAGACCAGGGAAATCAGCGTTCCTAATACGGTATATTTGATGGTGTTTGCATAGCCGGTCCAGAGCGGCTGGTATTTCAGTGTGGTTTCATATCCGTTGGTGTACCACGCTTCCGGATAGAGAAGAATTTTACCGGAGCTTACAACAACCGGGTCTGTAACAGATGCCAGAAGCACGTAATACAGAGGATATACAATTGCAATACAGACAAGGATCATGATGACGGTATTGATCACGGTAAAGACCTTGTCTCCCGTACTCATTTTTACTTTTTTCTTTTTCACAGTGTTATTATTTGCCATTTTTCAAGCCCCCTGACTCTTAGAAAATACTGATATCGCTGGTCTTCTTTGCAACTGCGTTTGTGATAACCAGAATAATGAAGTTTACAACGGAGTTAAACAAGCCAACGGCTGTCGCAAAACTGTACTGTGCGGTCTGGAGACCTACTTTGTATACGTATGTCGAAATGATCTCACTGACGGTTGTGTTGGTACCGTTCTGCATCAGATAAGCTTTCTCATATCCCACGTTCATAATGTTACCTACCTGAAGGATCAGCATCAGGATGATGGTCGGCATAATCAGAGGTAAATCAATGTAAAGGATTTTCTGAAATCTGGAAGCACCATCCATCGTTGCTGCTTCGTAATACTCCGGGCTGATTGCGGTCAGTGCTGCGATGAAGATGATGGCGTTGAATCCCATCGTCTGCCAGATGTTACTTCCGATGAAGAGTTTGCGGAAGTACTCCGGAAGGCTGGTGAACATGATTGCTTTTCCGCCGGCTCCCATAACTGCGTGGTTTACAAGACCGTTTGCGGAAAACAGTACGGAAATCAGGCTGACTACAACTACGTTTGACATAAAGTACGGTGCGTAGGAGATGGTCTGGATGATTCGTCTCGGTCCGCTTCTCTGTACCTGGTTCAGTAAGAGTGCGAAGATAACCGGAATCGGGAATCCGATGATCAGGCTCTCCAGACTGATGACGATCGTGTTCTTGATTGCCGTCATGGCAATACTGGTACTGAAGAACATCTTGAAATACTTGAAGATCGGATCTGCCCACGGACTTCCCATGATTCCCATGCGGCCTTTAAAATCTTTAAAGGCGATGATCAGGCCGTACATTGGATAGTAAGCAAAAACGATCAGCCAGATCAGTGCAGGAATCAGCAGGATGTACAGCTGCCAGCACGAGAGCGCTTTTTTCAATTTTCCACTTTCTGCCGTTTTCGGCGATGACGTTTTTTTCTTCATAGTTCCCTCCTTATTTCTCTAAAAGCTTTACCAACCGCTTTTCGTTCCACATTTGCATCGTTTCCGTTTTGGCACTTTGCCTTGTGGAACCTGTTCCATACCTGTATCATAGTACGCAGTTCGCCCAATGTCAACAAATCATCAATATTTTTTCGTCATTTTCAATATTTTCACAATTTTTATTTTGTGTTTTTGTGCAATATGCATCCTGTTTTTCATAAAATTCACACTTATCTTCTTTCTTCTCCCATTCTCCTGTTCCACATGTTCCGCTGTTCCATGCTTTTCCTGTTCCATATGTTCCACTTTTCCGTTTTTCACTATTTTTTCGACAATTGCAACTGTTTCAGCAGCGATTTCATATCCTTTTGCTCAGTCTTTCTGCCCTTTTGCCGTATATAAGTTGGTTTTATTTCATTTTTATTTTATACATGAAAAAGAGACACCCTCTCTTTTCAGATCGAGTGTCTCTGATATCTGTTCTTCTTCTGTTCTATCGCAATCCCGGAAAATGATGCAAAATTCGGTAATTCCCTGTTTTGTTATCTTCAGGTACTTTCTCCTTTTCGGAAGGTCACATCCACAATCTGCTCCATCTCCTCAATCTTCTTTCCGTCAATCATGCGGATGATTGTGTCCACGCTCCGCTTTGCGATTTCCGGCACATTCTGACGGACCGTCGTCAGCTCCGGTGTCAAAAAGCGGGTAAAATCCAGGCCGTCGTAGCCGACCACCTTCAGTTTTTTCGGAATCTTAATCCCTTTTTTCTGCAACATCTTCATGCACGCTGCCGCTGTGACATCGGCTGTAAAGAGTCCATCAATTCCATCAAAATAGCTGATGTATTTTTTCCAGATCGTCGGGCCGCTCTGAAAATTCGGAATCTTGCTTCCGGCATCAATCGCTGTAATTTTACATTTATGCTGTTTGCAGACTTCCGCAAACCGTCGGTAACGATCCATGGAGTAACCACGCTCTGTTGCACTCGATGCAAAATAGAGCACGTTCTTACATCCTGCGCTCAAAAGTGCCTGCGCCGCAAGCTCACCGCCGCGCTTATGGTCGGAATGTATACACGGAATCCCTTCGGTAACGTAGCGGTCAATCATGACAATCGGACGGTGAATTTCCGCCAGGCTGATAGAAGACGGGATATCCGCACAGCAGATAATGCCGTCCATGACATTTCGCTGCAGCATTTCCACAAATTCCTCGATGCGGTTCGGATTGTCCCCAACCTCGCAGAGCATGCACTTGTAGCCATTGGTGTACAGATTATTCTCGACATGTTTAACCAGAGATGCCATAAACGGATGTGAAAGATTTGTAACAACAATTCCGATAAAACCGGACTTGTTGCGGAACAGGTTCTGGGCAAGCTCATTTGGTTTATAGTTCAGTTCCTCCACTGCCTGCATGATCTTCTGTTTTGTTTCATCGGAAATATACCCGCTCCCATTGAGTGCACGGGATACCGTTCCGATTCCTACTCCCGCTTTGATCGCGACATCTCTAATACTTGCCATAGTTTCTCCTAACTCCTATTCTAACACTGGGCTGTTTTCTCTGACTCGTTCCGGCTTCTTCCCCCGCCGCCGGTCTGTGGAGCCCGTTCCACAATGCTTGATTACTTTTATTTTAAAGCACCGCAATCTACAAATCAAGTTAAAAGCTGAAAATTTAAGTACAAAAAACAAGCGACTGTTTGGATCATTTCCCTTTTTCTGGTGAAACCATCCAAACAGCCTCCTGTGTTTTTGTCACTTTTGTCTTATTTCCCAAAAACGCTCATTCATGCAGGCATGCTTTGCGATTTTTCCGAAATTTCATATGCACCTGAACAGTCACAAACGCTTAATCGTTTTCCAACGAGATATCACCATCCTTTGTCATCAGTGTGATTCTGCCCGCTGGCTGATCCGGTACATAAGAAAAGCTCTGCTCGTCCTCCTCTTTCTGCATCAGATTCTCCATGGTATCCGGTACCTCGATCTCCCCAAAATCTGTCTTTGCCGTAATTTCCAGCTGTTCCAGATCTTTTTTACCCAGTTCAAGGTCAATATCGCCGTAGGAGTTTTCCACCGACACGTCTCCGGAAAGCTTCGTGTTTTGGATTTTCGCATCGCCATCCTCCAGCGTGATCGACCCATTCTCCCACGTTCCGCTCTTCAGTTCCACATCGCCGTAATCTGCTTTGCATTTGATATTCTGCATGTCACATCCGAAAAGTGTGATATCTCCATCCGCATTTTGCAGTCTTCCGCTTTCCGCCTGGATGCCATTCATCTGCACATCGCCGAATCCCATCGTTACCTCTATTTTTTTCAGTACCTTCTTTTCCGGTACATACAGAATCACTCCTGTTTCCGACTGTTTACCGCCACTTAAAATTTCTTCCGTAAAGTCAATATTGATGTAAATCGTATCGGACACTGCGCTTGTCTCTTCGATGCTCAGAACACCGTCCCGCACGCGATATTCCACTGCAGCCTCTCCTTTTTTCGACGGAATCCGCCAGGCGAGATAACAGGAATCGTCACCGGACGGAAGGATGTTCAGGTCGCCGATCGTAAGGTCTGCCTGCAGTTCATCAAAATCATCAAGTTTTATCTTTTCCTGTGTGGAAATGCCGTCTTCCTTCTTCGCAGAACCGCTCATCGCATTCAGATCATACGTTTCCGCGTATGCTTTTCCGCCGCTTGCCCATCCGCTGAACATCAGCACTGCACCGGCAATACAGCAGGCACATCCTGTCAGTAATGCTGTTTTTGTCCATTTTTTCATGATCTGCTTCCTCCTTTTTTCGTTACCTTACGTGTACACCACACGAACAGCCGTCCCATCCATTTTGCAAAGTATACGCCGAACACCGCGCACAGAATACTGATTCCCAGCATGAAAACGCCCATTCCGGTAATAAAGCAGAATCCGCCGAAGGAAACCGAGACTGCCAGAATGCCGCGCAGCAGCATCTTAATTCCGGCGACCACGCCGACAACTGCAATCAAAAAAACGCTCATATCAAGCAGTGCCGCACAGAGCGCCACGCAGAGCAGAACGATGAGAATGCTGATCAGAATCGGGGCTCCGATCGGGGCTGCAAACAGGGCGAGAATCGCGATCCAGACGACGTTAGCGCCTGTCGTTTTTTTCTTCTCTTTCCGTTTTTCTTCCTTTTCCATTGCCTCGCATTCATCTACTTTTTTGTCCAGAAGATTCCGCATCAGCTCGGCGGCTGCCTGTTTCGGTGTTCCGAGTTCTTTGATCACGGCCTGCTCATTTTCCGGACCGGCATCTGCAAAATACTCGGTGAAGTATTCCATCGCATCTTTATAGTCGCTCTGCGGAAGCTTCCTCAGATACTTTTCCAATTGTTTCAGATATTCCCCACTCGTCATTCTTTTTTCCTCCACTCGATGATGTCGTCAATGGTGTCACGGTAGGACTTCCATTCGCCCTGCAGGTACGCCATCTGTGTTTTTCCCTCTTCTGTAATCGAATAATATTTCCGTTTTCTGCCCTGGTACTCTGCGGAATACGTCGTTACATAACCGGCTTTTTCCAGTTTTTTCAGGATCGGGTACAGGGTCGACTCTTTGATGTCGGCAACCAGCTTGATGGTCTGGCTGATCTCATATCCATAGGAATCTTCCCGGTTCACGATCGACAGGATCATAAATTCGATCAGCAGTGCTGATACCGGAAAATACATAAAAAACCACCTCCGTAAGTTTCTGATATGTAAAATATTTATATATATAAATTTTATACATATCATAAGACTATGGAGATGGTTTGTCAAGGGGAATATATAAAATTTTTACATATTCGCTGTCATGTCATCATCTGTGTTTATTTCAGGGCTTTTCCGGAACAGAATGCGTCGCCGACTTTGTCGCCCATGGCGAGATAGGTGTTGTTGACCGGGTCGAAGGCGATTGGTTTCAGTTTTTTCGGGTCGATCTTTCCGTCGGTCAGAACGCTCTCGTCTGCGCAGACGTTCACGATCTCGCCGACCAGAATGCCGTTGTCAAAGCTTTTCACTTTGCACTCCAGTGCCATCGGAAGCTCGTCGATCAGCGGCGCGTTGACGAATTCGCTCTTCGTTGCATGGAAACCGGCGCGTGCAAATTTATCCGGAACTTTTCTGCCGGACTCGATGCCGACGTAATCGCAGCCAACAACAGTATCCTCGGTTGCCATGCTGACGGTGAAGGCACCGGTTGCGGCAAGGTTGTCTGTTGTCTTGTGGTCGCCCATGCTGATGGAGATCTCATTGAAATCTGTGACTACACCCCATGCAGCATTCATGGCATCCGGGTTGCCATCTTTGTCATATGTTGCAATAATCAGAACCGGAAGTGGATACATGTTTGGTTTTGCTCCAAAATTTACTCTGCTCATGGTTGTTCCTCCTGTTTTGCTTGATTTTCTTTATTATAACGCTTACAGCAAACTTTAACACAAGAGATTTTCTCTGCAAATTTTCTTAATCGTTTAATTTTCTCGTCATATCATGCCATTCCTCGCCGCCCCAGGTGGATGCGGAGATTCCCTCGTCGCGGAAATTCATCTTTTTGTACATCTCCACCTTATCCTGCAGGCAGGTCAGAATGAGCTGTTTTCTTCCGTTTTTCTGTTCCCGGCGGCTGTACTCTTCCATCAGCGCGCGGGCGATTCCCTGGCCGCGGTATTCCGGCAGGACACTAAGGCCCAGCAGCATGACGTTTTCTCCCTTCGGGTCGTACAGACTGATTTCATCGAAAAAGGCATCACGGAATTTTGTCTCGTTTGTTGCAAGTCCGTTCAGCGTTCCGGCGATTTTTCCGGTTTCTTTGTCTACTGCCGCCAGAAACAGCTCCGGCGCGTACTGCACCCGCTCGCGCATGCTCTTTTCGGAGCACGCCTCATTCGGCGGAAAGCACGCCAGCTCAATGGCAACGCCCTGTTCCATTTCATCCTGGCGGATGGTTCGAAGTTCATATCGTTCCATTTTATGGTATTCCTCCATTGCCCGCTCAAAAAACTGCAGAAAACCGTCTTCCACGGCAAGCTGATCGAGCGCGGCTTCTTGCTCATTCAGATCGTAATAATATTTTCCGGTCCGCAGATCGATCGACAGACGGTCGAGCGGAAAGCCTTTTTTGCTCATCGGATGGGGTGTGCTGACCATGCGGAAAGGAACGCTCTCCATCAACGGGTCCATCGCGTCATAGCGATGGTCCGCATCAAGAATCAGCGAAACTGCGTTTTTGTAGCGTCCCGTCAGGCCGCCGTACTTTTCCGCAAGGGCGGCGTAATGCGCGGTCATTTCTTCATCGGACAGATACTTTCCGTTCACGGTCCGCACATGGACGCCGGGCTGGTCGTCCTCTGCCACGTTGTCAAAATACAGACCGGAATCACAGGAGAACACCGGCATATGAAGCGCGTTGAAATACGCCTCCGCCTTTTTCCTGGCATTTTCCAGCGGCGTTTTTCCATCCTCGATAATCTCTGGCTGCTTAACACCGCCAAGATCTTTCAGCCCGATCAGCTCAATCCCAAGACCGGCAAGGCGGTGACGCATCGCGTCGAGTTTGGCCGGGTTGCCGGTTCCGTACAATAACTTCATTTCTGCCCCCTTTTATGCCTCGATGCCGAACTCTTCCGGGCGGAAGCGCGGGCAGACATTTTCCGACGATGTGATGACGGATGCAGCAAGACGCGTACCGATTTCAACTGCCTGGCCAAGCGTTTTTCCATAGGTCAGACCGGCGGAAACACCGGCACAGAACGCATCACCGGCTCCTGTTGTATCTTTTATCTGTACTTTCTGCGCCGGGCAGAAGCCGCTCTCTCCGTCTGCTTCCGCATAAACCGCTCCGTCGCCGCCCATTGTTACGACCATGGCCGGAACATTTGCCGCTTTCAGACGCTCGGCGAGAATCTTTTCCATCTCGGCCGGTGTTTTTTCGCTGTAATCATCGGAGAAGAAAACGCCTGCCTCGAGCTGGTTGCAGATCAGGCAGTCAAATTTCTGCAGAAGATCTCTTCTGCTGACCGCGATGTTCATGTTGCTGACAACGCCGTACAGTTTTTTATCGTATTTTTCACAGAGCTGTACCAGCTTTTTGATGATCTCTTTGTCCATATCGATCTCTGCCACAATGGAATCGCAGTTTTCGATAATTTCATCTCCGTTTTCTTCCAGAATACCGAGAATCGGCATCAGGTTCGGGCGCTGGGAAATGGAGCCCGCCAGGTCACCGTTGTGATCGAAGACAGCAAGCCATGTTCCCATACCGTTCGGGATTTCTTTCATGTATTCGGTATTGACTTTGTGGCGCTGCAGTTTGCGCACAACATCCTCGCCGAGTGCGGTATTGTCCGCGATTCCAAGGAAGGTCGGGCGCAGTTCCAGGTTTGCGATATCCTCCACCACGTTTCGGCTCACACCGCCGTGGATGTATTCGACATGGCCGGCGTTTCTGCCGTCCGGGACGTAGATGTCCTCTGGAAAACCTTTGATATCCACAAAAACTGCTCCTAATACTACGATTCCATTTTTATTTACTGCCATGTTTCTTTTTTCCTCTCCTGTTTTTTCATTCCTTCTTTTTTCAGACAAGCCTCTTCGTCTGTTTCACGAAATTATTTTCTTCTGTTGTATTAAGCCTTCTTTTGCGTTAGTAAACAGACTGTCTCCACATGCTCCGACCACGCGAACATATCATACCCCCATGCCTCTTCTGCCTTATATCCGTGTTTCGTCAGATACCGCAGGTCTCTCGCCAATGTCTCCGGATTGCAGGAGACGTAGACCACTTTTTTCGGTGAAAGGGTTACGACAGAGGACAGAAAGGCTTCATCACTGCCGGCTCTTGGCGGGTCCATGAAGACGACGTCGGCTTTTTCGCCTTTTTCGGCCATGGAGACCATGAAGGCGCCGGCGTCGTTCTGGTAGAAGGAGACGTTTTTGATTTGGTTTCGTTTGGCGTTTGTTACGGCATCGCGGACGGCGTCCGGGTTCAGTTCGACGCTGATGACTTCTCTGGCATCGCGGGATGCGATGAGGCCGATGGTTCCGATTCCGCAGTAGGCGTCCATGACGCGTTCGCTTCCGGTGAGACCGGCCAGGGAGATGGCTTTTTCGTACAGGTTTTTCGTCTGAACCGGGTTGACCTGGTAGAAGGACTGCGGGGAGATGCGGAAGGTGCAGCCGCAGAGTTCATCCTCGATGTAACCGCGTCCGAAGAGGACAATGTCGCGTTTTCCGAGTACCATGCTGTCGGTGCGGTCGTTGACGTTCAGTACGATCGTGGTGATCTCCGGGTGGAGTTTGCGCAGGGCCTTTACGAAGTTGTTTTTTGACGGGAAGACTGGTGATACGCAGACGAGGACGACCATGATCTCGCCGGAAGCAAAGCCGGTGCGCACCATGACGTGGCGCAGGAGGCCGTAGCCGCTGTCCTCGTTGTAGATCATGATTTTGAAGCTCTTCAGCAGACTGCGGATATCGCGGATGATGGCATCGGCACGCTGATCCTCGAGCAGGCACTCATCGACCGGGACCACTTTGTGTGTGCCCTTTTCATAAATGCCGGATATGATCGTTCCGTCTTTTTTGCGTGCAAAGGCGGAATTGACTTTATTCCGGTAATGATAAGGATTTTCCATGCCAACCATGCCTTTGACCGGGACGATGCCCTTCAGAGTCTTCTTCAGGAACTGCTCTTTTTTCGCGAGCTGCTCTTCGTAGGAGAGGTTCAGATATGTGCATCCGCCGCATTTTTTCTGATAAGGACATTTCGACGATGATGAACTCTTTTTCTGCTTTCCTTTTTCCGGTGCCACGCTCTTTGTTTTCTCTGTACGAACGGCTTTCTTTTTATTTTCCCTGTCGAAATACGTCTTTTTTCTTCCGTCAGCTCTTTTATTCTTCTCTCTCGTGTTTTCCACTTTCTCTTACCTTCTTCCTCTATTTCGCAAACCCGCGCAGCAGCGCGATCTCTTTTGCATATCCGTCCAGCTCATTCGGTGTTTCCAGATAGAACGGCAGTCCCGCCAGCGCCGGATGTGTCACGATCCGCTCAAATGCCGCAAGCCCCAGCGATCCCTCGCCGATCTTCTCATGGCGGTCCTTATGGCTCTCAAACGGATTCTTGCTGTCGTTCAGATGAATCGCTTTCAGCTTCGAAAGTCCTACCACGCGGTCGAACCCCTCAAGCACATCATCGAGGTGATCCACAATATCGTATCCCGCATCGTACACATGGCACGTATCCAGGCAGACACCCATGTGGTCTTTTAATTCCACGCGCTCCAGAATCGCCGCCAGCTCCTCAAACGAGCGGCCGACTTCGGTTCCTTTTCCTGCCATCGTCTCGAGCAGCACCGTGGTCGTCTGCTCCGGTTTTAAAATTTCATTCAGCATCTCCGAAATCAGACGGATTCCCTCTTCCGCCCCCTGTCCGGTATGGCTGCCCGGGTGGAAATTGTAGCAGTTTCCCGGCGTATACTCCATCCGTTTCAGATCATCCGCCATCGTCATCCATGCAAACTCTCTCGTGTGCGCATCCTTCGAGCACGGATTCAGCGTGTACGGCGCATGTGCCAAAATGCGCTCGATTCCATGCTCCTTACTGTAAGAAAGAAACGCTGCGACATCCGCCTCGTCGATGGCTTTCGCCTTGCTTCCTCTCGGGTTTCTTGTAAAAAACTGAAAGGTATTCGCCCCGATGGACACCGCCTCTTTTCCCATGGCAAGATATCCTTTGGACGATGATAAATGACATCCTATTGTCAGCATAACTTCTATTCTCCTTTATTTCCAAACCACAACTCACCGATTCTCTGCGAGCCGCATTACTTAAAGCACAATTTTCCGGTACGGAATTCCCATCTCCGAGAGTGCTTCCTCCTCCCGCTTCTGACACGTAAAGAGCAGCACCTGCGTCCGGTTTTCCGCCAGCCATTTCAAAGTTTCTTTCAGCCGGTTTTCATCGTAAAACGCAAACGATTCATCGAGAATCACCGGCAGCTCCTCCTCGCCGCAGAGCACATCCATCGCCGCCATGCGGAGCGCAAAGTACGCCTGCTCGATCGTGCCGCGGCTGACCTGTTCAAGCGGCACATATTCGTCTGCGGTGTGAAGGCCGATCCGCAGATTCTCATCCATATTCACCTGCAGATAGCGGCCATTCGTCAGCGATGACAGCGTTTTTGACATCTGCTGTTTTAAGCTGTCGCCGATCCGGCTCTGCATCTGTACGGAGAGACTCTGGATCGTCTCCCCCGCCAGGGAAAGCGCATCGAGTTCTTCCTGCAGATGATCTTTTTCCGTCATGGAAATGCAGAGCTCTTCGTATTCACTCTGCAAGTTCGACAGCACCGTCTGTTTCTGCCCCAGCTCCTGCTTCAGGCGGTCCACATTCCACTGCTGGCGGCGGATCGCCTGCTCCTCCGGCTCCGTCACGACCTGCTCGACCTCCGTTTTCCGGTGACGGAACAGACTGTACGCCAGATACAAAAGCGCCGCAATCGCAAGCCCGAGTCCCGTTCTCGTCAGCAGCGAATCAATATGGAAGAACTGCAGAATGCATAAGAACAAGAGAAATCCAGCCAGCGCCACGCACGCGGCACCCCATTTGCGGCTCTTCCGAGATTCTTTTTTCATCTTCCGCACCCGTTCGATCGGCACATCCTTCTGATAAATATCCCGCTTCATCTGCTCTTTCGCCTGCTGCAGATTCTCCTCGCTCTGACGGCACTCCTCCGTAAAAACGGAAATTTTTGTCTCAAGTTCTTCCTTCCGTTTTTCCAGTCCCGCCAGCGTCTTTTTCTGTTCCTGCTCCAGGCGCTTTCTCTTCTGCTTCAGCAGATCCAGCGCCGCCGCCACATCGAGCTCTCCATCGCTGCTCCCCTGGTAATTTGCCATATAGTTCCGCAGCTCATCCGCAAGCCCTTCCTCGGTTCTGCCTTTTAACTGCCCGATCGAAGCCGTATTATCATACACAATCTCACTGACACCGCCGAGCAGCATGGAAAGATCGCCGTCCTCCACGGAGAGCACCTCGCCGTCCGTCAGGCACACCAGCTTTGCATTGGCGTTCTGCCGCCCGAAATTCTGTGTCAGGCGGAACCGTTTGCCGCCGCTTTCAAGCACCATCTCTCCCGCATAGTATGCCGGATTTTCCCATGGCTCATAACGACTGTAGATATCATTTTTTGCCGCCCGCCCCCGGCCGCGTGTCATGCCGAACAGCATGCTGCGGATGAAGGTATGGACGGTCGATTTTCCGCTCTCATTTTCCCCGCTGATGAGCTGAATCCCATCGGAAAATTCCAGTGTGCGGTTCTGCATTTTTCCAAAATTGCGGATTTCCAGTTTTTCTATTTTCATCTTCTACGCCTCCCGCAATCTTTTTTCAGCCGTTCCTGCGTGCCGCCAGCAGCGCCTCGAGACCATAGTCGAGCGCCTTCTGTGACTGCGCATCCGTCTTTGTTTCAAATGCTTCAATATAGGCGCTGATCAGACTAGCGCCATACGTTTTCTTCAGCTGTTCCAGATCGTACGCCGGACGTGTTTCATCCTCCACGGAGATGACTCTGCCGCAGTCCAGCAGCCGTTTCGGAGAAAATTCCAGCTCGGCGGCACGGTGTCCCACAAGTTTCAGGCGGATGATTTTTCGGATCTTCCCATCCTCCCGCAGCGCCAGCTCCTGTTTCAGCCTCGTCTCCAGCGCATACTGTGTCAGATCCTCCGTCACGTTCAACACCAGATCTTCGTACTCATATCTGCCAAACGGCACAAACTGAATCCGCGTGCCGTGCTCGTCCACCGTTCCGCGGATGTAGCCGTGCGGCCCCAACTGCGTCTCATCCGTCGGTTCGAGTGCGCCTGCGTATGCCATTTTGCCGGGAATAAGAATCCCCGGCTTATGAATGTGCCCGCACGCAATATAATCAAACCCAGCCTGCGCCATGCGGCCCGGATTCCACGGCATGTGGCGGGCATCGCCGCCGTGCGCGAGCAGCAGATGATATTTCATTTTGCCCTCCGGCCGCACGCCGTCCAGCCGGTTTTCCAGGATCTCTTTTTTGTCGTAACTGCATCCGTACACCGCCGTCTTCTTCTCCGGGACTTCAACACACTCCGGCTCCGGCGACAGGAGCATTACCACGTTGTCTGCCCAGTCGAAACCGCGGTAAAAGCTCTCCCGCTTCACATAATCGTGGTTTCCGGCAATCAGCACGACGATCGTCTCCGGGATGGAAGCAAAGAGATCATTAACCTCTTTCAGTTCCCGCAGAAGCGGCTGACGCTGGAACAGATCTCCCGCGATCAGCAGAAAGTCCGTCTTTTCCCGACCGGCCAGGCGGATGATCCGCCGGAAGCTCTCCCAGATGGCCTCCCCGCGCTCCTCGCTCCAGGGAAATCCCGCATCCGGCTGCATGCCGAGATGCACGTCCGCAATATGAATAAACCGCATAGGCGCATACCCCTTTCTGGATTCATTTTCTCTATTACTACAATACGGACGTCAGGCGCACCAAATCCACATTAGATTCCACTGCACCCGGCATCCGTATTTTTTAAATTTCTATATCACTTTTCGTAATTACAGCTCGCAGTTGTTTACTGTTCTCGGGAACGGGATGACGTCGCGGATATTGCCCATTCCGGTCAGATACATGACGCATCTTTCAAATCCCAGTCCGAATCCTGCATGGTGGGTAGAACCATATTTTCTGAGGTCCAGATAGAATCCGTAATCTTCCTCAGCAAGTCCCAGCTCTTTCATACGGCCAAGCAGTTTCTCGTAGTCGTCCTCACGCTGGCTTCCGCCGATGATCTCTCCGATGCCAGGAACCAGACAGTCCATAGCGGCAACGGTCTTGTTGTCATCGTTCAGCTTCATGTAGAACGCTTTGATCTCCTTCGGATAATCGGTAACGAAAACCGGTCTCTTGAAGATCTGCTCGGTCAGATAACGCTCATGCTCGGTCTGCAGATCGCATCCCCAGTATACTTTGTAATCGAATTTGTCGTTGTTTTTCTCCAGAAGTTCGATAGCCTCGGTGTAGGTTACACGGCCGAACTCAGAATTTACGACATGGTTCAGACGCTCGATCAGTCCCTTGTCCACGAAACTGTTGAAGAACTGCATTTCTTCCGGTGCATGCTCCATAACGTAGCGGATGACATATTTCAGCATTGCCTCAGCAAGCTCCATATCGTCCTCCAGATCAGCGAAAGCGATTTCCGGCTCGATCATCCAGAACTCTGCTGCATGGCGGGTGGTGTTGGAATTCTCTGCACGGAAGGTCGGTCCGAAGGTGTAGATATTGCGGAATGCCTGTGCAAAGGTCTCGCCGTTTAACTGTCCGCTTACGGTAAGGCTTGTCTTCTTTCCGAAGAAGTCCTGTGTGAAATCAACAGCGCCGTCCTCGGTTTTCGGAATATTGTCAAGATCCATGGTGGTTACCTGGAACATCTCGCCGGCTCCCTCGCAGTCGCTTCCGGTGATCAGCGGGGTGTTCACATAAACGAAGTCTCTCTCCTGGAAGAACTGATGGATCGCATAGGCGCAGAGGGAACGAACACGGAATACTGCCTGGAAGGTGTTGGTTCTCGGACGCAGATGGGAAATGGTACGAAGGTATTCCATGGAGTGGCGTTTTTTCTGCAGCGGATAATCCGGTGCGGAAACGCCCTCTACGGTAACTTCTGCCGCCTGAATCTCAAACGGCTGTTTTGCCTGCGGGGTAGCAACGAGGATACCTTTTACGATGATGGCTGCGCCGACGTTCATTTTGGAAATCTCAGCGAAGTTTTCCATCTCATCGTGGTATACGATCTGCAGGGTTTCGAAATAGCTTCCGTCGTGCAGAACGATGAAACCAAAGGTTTTGGAATCACGTACGCTGCGCACCCAGCCGCCTACGGTTACTTCTTTGTCCAGGTATGCTTCCCGGTTTTTATAAATCTCTCGGATGGTTGTAAGTTTCATTGTCTTTTTTCTCCCTAAATATTCATAGTGCTTTCTTTATTCTAACACTTTTTGCGTCATTAGAAAACCCCGCAAATCACTCGATCTTTACTTTTTTAATATAACTGATGAAGACATTGCCGTTCTGTGCGAACAATGCATCGCTGTCATCGTCAGAAAGTGCAGTTGTCTCGCCCGTTGCCGGGTTATACAGCCAGGAATTTCCAAAAATATCGTATCCGGTCAGAAGCAGACTCTCGTTCGCGCCGGTCTTTACAACAACGCCGCAGCCGCTGCTGATCATGTAGAGAATTTCTTCTCTTGTGCAGCCCGTCAGGTTCAGCAGTTCGTAATCATCACCGAGTGACTCCTTCAGCACGTTTTCGTCCAGAGATGCACTCTGGAATCCCGACGGCATCGTTGTCTCGTCGAGGCGCATGCCCTGCTGGCGGTTTCCGCGCTCCCACACATAGGACTGGCTGCTGTTCAGCACAACGCCGACATTCTCATCGGCAAGCTGTACGGCCTCGGCCGGGGAGCTTAAAATGGCGATCAGTTTTCCTTTTCCATATACATAGTAAAGATCTGCGCTGCCCGTGTCGTACGACATCGTAAGATCGGTCCGTAAGGTTGAATAGATATATTTCGGTGTCAGTGTCAGAAGCGACTGTGTTTTGCCGCTCGTCGAGAATTCCAGAAGGAACTGCTGCTCTCTTCTGTCGTCCACCGTTGCCAGGCGGCCCGTCACCAGTTCCTGGCTCTGCTGCTCGCCGTTCATGATGTGATCCTCCGGTGCATCCGCATAGCCGTTTTCCTGGCGTACCACGCGGTCCAGCTCCAGAAGGCCGTCCGAAATCGACACGCCTGTCACATAATAGCCGTCCTGATGATACTCTTTTTTCACGTTTCCGTCGATGCTGACAATCCGCACCGTATGCATAGCGAAAACTTCATTGCCGGAAATATCTTTTAAAATATCGCTGTCGTTTGCCATACCATAGACAAAGTCTTCATTGATAAAGCCAAGTGCCCGGATCTTCTGTCCGTCATCCACCGCAAAGCGCTGCGTTTCCCCGCTCTCCAGATTCATCACGGTGATGTTCATCGCACTGCTTGCATTGTCCGCATCCATCCACGCGATGCTCTCCTGGCTTTCCGATACTACAAAGCAGTCCTCCGGGATACTTTCCCGGACCACCGTCGTCGTGCCGGTTTCAATATCTACCTTACACAGGTTCTCATTCAGATAGAGATACATCTCTCTCTGCTTGTTGACGTAGGAGAGGCGGTCGAGCTGTTTTTTCAGCATCTCGTAGGAAATATCCGCCGGAACGAAAATCTCCTCGGTTGCCACATTCCGCTCGGCGCGATAATAGTAAACGGCTGCTCCCACTTCACCCTCGTGGTTTCCGCGGTTCATATAGCCATAAACAACAAACGTCACATCGCCCGCATCATCCACACGCACAATGTTGACATCATGCTCTCCGTGCTGTTCCCGTTCATCCATGCTGCCGTTCTCACGGAAGCTGAAAACGCGGATCGTCTTGTTGGCGCTGCGGTTGTAGCACCAGAGATCACCGTTTACTACAAATGCGACAATATCACCTGCCGTATTCGTCACATACTCGGTATCCTCGCCGGTCACACCGAGGTTGATGCCGGATTTCGTCAGAACACCAAGCTCCGGATCAAAGATCTGCTGTGCGCTCCGCTCGAAGTCCAGCAGAATAATCTCTCCGTCGGACTCTCGCATCCGGTAGAACTCGCTTACGGTATAATACTCCGTCTGTCCGTTCTCATCCTGCGCACTGATCATGTACTCCTGTGTGATGCTGGTCGTCGTCTCATTCGCTTCTTTGATCTGCTGCACCGGCTGCTGTACGATCGTCGGTGCGAGGCTTCCCCAGGAAATCTGGTCGAGGCTGGAATGAATGTTGACATTGAGGAACGAAGAATTATCCCCCGTCTCATCCGGCTCAAGCTGCGGAACGAGCGCTTCCGCCTGCGTTTTATCCAGGCATGTCTGCGCAAACATCTGCGTGTAGGCCAGATAATCGCCGACCTCCACGCCGTTGCGCTGTACAATGCGGGTGTAATACCAGGCAGACTGGCCGTCCCCGTAGCCAACCTCGAGCTTCAGCGTATATTCCTGATTCATCAGAATCGCGGTCTCTAACTGGAAGTCTGCTTTCAGATAGCTTCCGTCCTCGTCAAACGATTTCAGTACCGAATTTTCAATCAGCGCTCCGCCGTCTGTGCTTTCCACCGTATAGGTCACGTTTTTAATTTTCTGTCCCTTCGCATCAATTTCAAGCGTAAGCGAACGGTCCGTCGGCAGCGGTGTCAGGTTTTCTCTTGTCGTTACGCCGTTCATCTCCTGGCGGTATCCGTACATGCGGTTCACTGTCGTGTCCGCGGTCTTCATGTACAGCACCGGAAGACTCGCTGCGTCCAGATCGGTCGCATTCTCCGTCGTCTCGTGGCTCATCAGGTGTGTGAACACACCGACTGATGCGGCAAAAACAAGAAAAAGGATCAGAATCCTTGCTGCTCTTTTATTCATCACGGCTCCTCCTTTTCTGTGAGGAGGTCTGCCAGTGTCGGCTTCACATGGTACGCTTCCATGCACGCTTTCAGTTCTTCCGGCAGTTTTTTCGAGCCTTCCTGGCGTTTTACCGCGCGGATCAGAAGGTTCTTCGGCGTGTGCTCCATGTCGATGAATTCGAGAATCTGTGTCTCATAGCCTGCATTCTCCAGAAGCTTTGCCCGGATTCCGTCGGTCAGAAGCGCCGCCATGCGCTCTTTTAAGATGCCGTAATCCATGATCGGATACAGTTCTTTGTTTGCAATCTGGCGGTTCAGCTCATGCTGGCAGCACGGAACGGAAAGAATAACTTTTGCATTCCATTTGACGGCCTTTTCCAGCGCATAGTCAGTCGCCGTGTCGCACGCGTGCAGCGTCACCACCATATCGACCTCGTCGCGGCCGGTATAAGAAGCGATGTCACCCTGATAGAAATGCAGCTTTTCATAGCCATATCTCTCTGCCAGTCCGTTGCAGATTGCGATGACATCCTCTTTCAAGTCAAGTCCGATGATATTGACATCCAGTTTTTTCAGTTCGCGGAAGTAATAATACATCGCAAACGTCAGATACGATTTTCCGCAGCCGAAATCGAGAATCGTGATCTCGCGGTCCGATGGGAGCTGCGGCAGGATATCTTCGATGAACTCCAGAAAGCGGTTGATCTGGCGGAACTTGTCGTAGCGGGTCCGCACGATTTTGCCTTCTTTTGTCATAACACCGAGATCCTGTAAAAAAGGAACCGGGATTCCTTCTTCCAGAATATACCGTTTCTTCCGGTTGTGCGCCAGATTGACGGGTTTGCCGGTTCCTTTCATATGCGGTTTCTTTTTGATCGTCATCGTTCCCTTTTTGCTGACCAGAACGGATGCTGTGCAGGTGTCGGATTCGAGCTGCATCTGCTTGAAGGTTCCGTTCATCCAGTCGCTGATCCGGGTGATCACGTCGTCTTTTGTCATATTTTTATGAAACTCCTTCGTGCCGACGGTCTCCTGGCACTGAAAGAGCAGTTTTCCTTTTATTTCAACCGGGCGTATTCTCACTTTGGACACTTCACTGTCCCCTCTTGGGCCGCTGATCGTGATACGGTACAGCCCTTCCCGGATTTCATCCTGTAATAATTTCTGTAATTCCATTTATACTCTCCAAACTTCCTGAATCGTTTGTAAACATGTGTAATAAAGCCCCTTACAACCCCGCTAATATTGTAATCTGTTTTCCGCAAAACCACAACAGAAAAATTATTAAAAATGTGTTACCCTCTTATTACTTTATGGCGCGGTTTAAAGCCACAGATTGTAATAATGTTTCCTCCTGCTCCGCCTCCGGAACATTTCATTATAAAAAAGAACGCCGATCAAATCGAGCAGTTCCTCTTCTGCCGTTTTCTCATCCTTCCCGCCGTTTTCCCTGCCGTACTGACGTGCGATATTCCGGCAGGTGTGCTCCATCATAAGCCGGTCCGGGAATTCGTCGTACATCATGCTGCCGCGGTAATCCATGCGGTCACACTCTGCCTCCACCAGCCGCTGCAGATCAGATGCCGTCCGGGAATAATACGACTGCATCCGCTGCCGTTCCCGCGCTTCCTGCTGCTCCTCCATACTTCTTCCCCATAAGGGCTGTGCCGCAAAAAACGGCTCCGGCCGCTCCATCGGATTTCCCTGATAGGAATTTCTTCTATTTTCATACACTCTATCCTGATTCATGCCTGTTTTATTTCCTTTTTGCTCTTCCTTATACCATATGCACACCGCCGCCATTCTGCCGTTTCCCAGATCTCAAACACAATTTCACTTGCCAAAACCGCCGTTCCGTACTAAAATACAACCTGTATCTATTTTTCCGATACATCATATAGGAGTGAATATCATGAATCTGAATATGCAAACTTTCAACATCAACACGCTGCTTGGCGGTCTCGATAAAGTCCGGGACGTCATGGGTGTTTACCAGCAGCAGCTTCTTCTGATTGTGATTGTTTTTGCCCTGCTGAACTGTTTCTTCGGCTATGCGCTCCGCAAGCTCTGGAGCGTCATTCCCGGATTTTTTCTCGGCGCGGCCGCCGGTTATGCAGCGGGTACCTACACGAATCAGACCACGACGATCACCCTGGCGCTTGCCGTCGGCACCGGTCTTCTGACCGCAATCATTGCCTTCGTCCTCTACCGGATCGGACTTTTTCTTCTGATCTGCGGGCTCATCGGCTTTTGCCTCTGGCATCTCGTCAATCCAAACGATATCACAGGTTATGGACTCGTCGCCCTCGTTGCTTTCGTGATCGGCCTGATCTGCGTTCCGTTCGAACGCATTTCCGTAATCCTGGTCACCTCCATCTGCGGCGCCCTCACGACGATCCGCATGGCATATTTCTTCAAGGACCTCGATCTGAACATGATGTTCTGGATTGTCTCTGCCATTCTCGCCGCAGCAGGCATGCTCTTCCAGTTTAAACCGTGGAAAGAGGCGGACTACTGGGAGGATGACGACGAAGAAGAACGCGAACACCGTGCAAAAGCGCGCGCCAGACGGAAGCGCAGATCCGGTTTCGATCCTCTTCCATCCAGAAAGAAGAAAAAGAAACGCCGCGGCTCCTCTTCCTCTTCTTCCGGCAACGCAAGAGATCCATACCGCAGCTATCAGAAACCGTCAAACCGTACCCGTGTTTCGCAGAACACCATGTACGATTTCCGTTTTGTTCCGGAAGAACCTGACGATGACGACGATGAGGAAGATCTTCCAAAAATCATCCGCCGCCGGCCATCCGCAAAACCGGCCGCTCCGGAGGAGTTTGACGAAGAAGAAACATCCCCAAAAGCTTCCATGGGCGACACGAAGCCGTATACCTCTCCTTCCAAACCGCAGATCACCGAGGACGGCATCCCGGATGTCGATCTCTCCGCGATCCGGCAGCAGATTTCCGAAGAGGTACAGAGAATTTACGAAGACGATCAGAACTCGTAATCCGCACTGCAGCGCAGAAAACCCGGCAGGCAAAGGAACATTCCCTTGTCTGCCGGGTTCATTTTTTATCCTGATTTTCAGTTATAAAGATACTTCTGATTTGTCTCCAGATCGATCGTGTCTTTGTCGAGCCACTGATATCCCGTATCGATCTTCTGATCTACCGGAAGTCCCTGAATCGCGCGGACGGCCGCCACGATTGCCGCATAGCCAAGACCGTACGGATTCTGCGTTACGGTACCGTACTCGCGTCCCTCCTGGATCGCTTTCTGCTGTTTTTCACCGGAATCAAAACCGACAATCTGAATCTGCTCAGTATTTTCCATATCCGCCAGCGCATCCAGCGTCTGGTCTGCCATGTCTTCGTTCGTACAAAAGATGCCCTTCAGAGCCGGGTAGGTTTCAAGTGTATTTTTCAGCATGTCCGCGATGGATTCTTCTCCATCTCCGTAATTCACCTGAACCACTTTCACGTCGGTATATTTTTCTTCGATCTCTTTTTTAAATGCTTCCACGCGCTCTGCGCTGCTCTCGGTGTTGTACTGATGTGCAACAATCGCAACCTCTCCGCTGTTGCCGATGGCCTCGCAGAGATGATCTGCCGCAAGCTTTGCTGCCGCTGCGTGATCAGTCGCACATGTCGAGGTGATCAGATCACTCTCGATACCGGAATCCGCGATGATGACTGGAATCTGGCTGTCGGAAGCCTCTTCCATCTGTGCCTGTCCCGACTGCTGGTCAATGATGCCAAGGATCAGCGCGTCCGGATTTTCCGAAATGACAGAGTCGATGATATTGATCTGAGAGTTGGTGTCACTTTCATTTTCCGGGCCTTCAAATGTCATATAAACTTTGTCGTTTCCGGTGTAGCCAAGCGAGGCGTTCAGATCGTCAAGTGCCTGCTGCGCACCGGCTTTTACGGCTTTCCAAAAACCGGCACTTAAGTCTTTTGCAACCACGGCGATGTAAGAGCCTTTTTCAACGGTAAGTCCATCCACGGTGTCGTACAATGCTTCCATGCCGTCTTTGTGCGGAACGGTGATTTCTATTCGTTTTTTGTCTGCTTCTTTTCCTTCATCTCCAGAGCTTTCAGAAGATGTGGATGCACTGGCTGACTCTGCTGTAGAATCTGCGCTGGACGATGAGGCCTCCGGGCTTTCTTCTGCCGCCGGAGTTTCCGTCACTTCCTGAGACGACGATGCTGCGGTGCTCTTGTCTGTCACTGCTTCTTTTCCGCATCCAGCTGCCGAGCACAGCAGGATTCCGGAAAGCAGTACTGCAATCATTCTGCGTTTCATAATTCTCCCTTTCTGCTTTGCCTGATGAATCATTTTCCATTACTTTTTACAGTTTTGTTACATAACCTTTCTCTATTATACACAAACCGTAAAAATAGTCCAGTCCTGTTTTCTTATGATTTTCTGAACTTTTTTGCAATTTCACATAGCTCTGAATAGTTACACAAAGCTGTGGAAGATTTCACCTTCTGGTTTTACGGTAAACGAAAGCCGTTTGCCTGTCCGCGGATGCTTCAGCTCGAGATGATGCGCGCACAGCGCCAGAGATCCTTTCTCTTTCGCCCCATATTTTGCATCCCCCGCCAGCGGATATCCCGCATGGGAAAACTGGACGCGGATCTGGTGGTGGCGGCCCGTTCCGAGGTGGATCTGCACCAGGGTTCGGTTCTCCTGTGTCCTTATCACTTCATATTCCAGCACCGCTTTTTCGCTCCGGCGGTGCCTGGCTGTACGACGCGGGATGTGTTGCTCCGTCCGTCTTTTACAAGGAAATCCTCAAACTTCTGCACGCCCTGTTTTTCGATTTTTCCCTCACAGACGGCGAGATACTCTTTCTTCATTGTCCCGTCCTTCACCTGCCGTCCCAGTTTTCCTGCGGCGTCTTTGTTTTTCGCAAACACCAGCACGCCCTCAACCGGCTGATCGAGCCGGTGAACGACCGCCAGATATGGAATCTGAGTCCGCGCCTGACCCGGTGTTTCCGCCCTTGCCTGCTTCGCCAAATAATTCAGCAGCGCATGCTCCAGATCCATCTGTCCCATCCGCGCATTCTGCACTGCCATACCCGCGTGCTTGTGAACAACAAGAATATCGTTGTCTTCCATTAAAATATCTTCTCTGCAAAATCCAGCCACTTTCTTCTCCTGTTCTGACTTCTTATTTTCGATACACAGATTTCTCCGCTGTTATGCTTTAAGAAGTATGCACCATTTCCGCCGCATCTGTCAAGAAAAACATGCCCGGCGGACGAATTACACAACACAAAAAGCGATCGCCATACCAATCATTTTTTCTGATACAGCGACCGCTTTTTCTTTATTTTCCATATTCAGTTTTTTCTCTACTTTCAAGGATTTTCACTGGTTTTCTTTCTTTACCGATCTGTGATCTTTGTTTTCGCTTTCGTTTGATATTTCAAAGATCGTTTCTCTTCCATTTCCCTGTTGTAGATTTTCTTTTTTTCGGGAAGATGTTCTTTTTCAGAGGCTTTTCCTTTGCGGTTAAGATTTCCACTCCGAAAATCTTTTCCTTAGGATTTCCTAAGATCTGCTCTGATCTCATGTTTATCAAAAGGTTTTCTTTCGAACTTCTTTTGTATGGATCTTTATCTCAGGTTTTCTTTCCTTTCGGAAGTCTCTCATCTTAAGAACATCTTCCTTTTCCCTTTTTTTCCATTCTTCTATAGAAGATTTCTCGTCTCTTTCTATGAAAATGGTTTGTTCTCTTGAAAAGGGGGTCCCAAGTCTTTCTCTTTGTACCTCTTGGTTAGGTTTTTGTTTTCTTGTTTCTTTGTGATTTTAATATAACAGATCCGCCAGTATTTGTCAACACATTTTTAAAATATTTTTATTGTTTTTTTATATCGCTTTTCCTTTTCTTAATTATTGTGTCTATTTTCTGAATTTTATATTGTTTTCTGATATTTTGTTTCAAATAAGTGCGCAGAAAAAGAGCTATGAAACAGACTTTTCTTCTGCCACACAGCTCTTTCTCAAATACTTATCCTCTATAATAGTTGATCAGGCATCCCTTGCGGATGATTTCTCTCTCATCATCGGTCAGCGCGCCTAACGTCATCTCGAACGGAACAAGTGCTCCGTCTTTTACAACGTACGCTTTGATCACATCGGCTTTCTCTTCCACTGCCTTGCGGATCTCCGGTACAAAGATGTAATCTCCGTTTGTAAACGGCAGATCTCCCTCCGGGATCAGGAATGGAAGCATGCCCCAGTTGATCAGGTTGGAGCGGTAGCGCTTCGTTGCATACTCGTTGGCGATGTTTGCCCAGCCGCCTAATACCTTCTGGCAGGAAGCTGCCTGCTCACGCGCAGAGCCGTCGCCCGGTTTTACAGCGAAGATGGTGGATCCGACACCGACATTTGTCTTGTCGATATCCGGGTACTGGGTATGGATGGCTGCGAAGACCGGTTTCAGTTCCGGAAGTGCCTCTGCCGGGCAGTTTCCTTCCTGGATGGCTTTCTCTGCGACCTGTACTTCTTTTGCACGTCCCACGTAAGCCGGATCTTTTCTTGACAGGGTGAACTCTGCCAGTCCGAGCGGGTTGGAACGGAAGGAAGAAGTCTCGCCGGATGGAATCAGCTCATCGGTTGTCGTAACCGGATCGTGGATCTCGGAAACAACCTTCAGAATCAGGTTCTCGGCAAGCTGCGGCATAGCCGGCCAGTCTTTGATGTTCGGTCCGAACTGGATTTCTACAGACGGATCTGCCACACCCTTGCTGTCGAAGACACGGTTCTCGTAAATCTTCTTGTCGAAGTGGTATGCCGGTTTCGTGTATGTTCCGGTGAACTCGTCTGCTGCGGTCAGGAATCCCTTGTTTGCTGCGGTTGCTGCAATGGAACGTGCATCCATCAGGGCAACGGAAGAAATCTGGCCGTTCTGGATCTTGGATCCCTCGCGGTTCGGGAAGTTTCTGGTGGAGTGACGGATTGAGAACGCATTGTTTGCCGGAGTATCGCCTGCGCCGAAGCATGGTCCACAGAATGCGGTTTTTACAATCGCACCGGTTTCCAAAAGGTCTGCCAGTTTTCCGTTTCTTGCCAGCTCCATATAGATCGGGGTACTTGCCGGGTAAACACTTAAGGTGAACGCATCGTCGCCAATGCTGTGGCCTTTCAGGATATCGGCTGCGTCGCAGATGTTCTCAAATCCGCCGCCGGCGCATCCTGCGATGATTCCCTGGTCTACCAGGAGTTTTCCGTCGTGTACTTTATTTTTCAGAGTGAACGGAACTTTTCCGTCGAGGCTGATGGCTGCTTTCTTCTCTACATCGTTCAGGATGTCATCGAGGTTTGCTTTCAACTCTTCAATGGTATAAACATTGCTCGGATGGAACGGCATCGCGATCATCGGTTTGATCTTGTCGAGTTCTACTTTTACAACGCCGTCATAGTAAGCAACCGCGCCAGGATTCAGCTCTTTGTAATCTGCGCTTCTGCCGTGGATCTGATAGAACTCGCTGATCTTCTCATCGGTTCTCCAGATGGAGGACAGACACGTTGTCTCGGTTGTCATAACGTCCACACCGATCCGGTAATCTGCGCTTAAGGAAGATACGCCAGGTCCTACGAACTCCATAACTTTGTTCTTTACGTAACCATTTGCAAAGACTGCACCGATGATGGCAAGTGCAATATCCTGCGGTCCTACGCCCGGCTGCGGTGCGCCTGTCATGTAAATTGCGATCACTCCCGGCATAGCGATATCATATGTTTTGGAGAGAAGCTGTTTTACCAGCTCCGGTCCGCCCTCACCCATGGCCATGGTTCCGAGTGCACCGTAACGGGTGTGGGAATCGGATCCGAGGATCATTTTTCCGCCGCCGGCAAGCATCTCGCGGGCAAACTGATGAATTACTGCCTGATGAGGCGGTACATAGACGCCGCCGTACTTTTTCGCACAGGTAAGACCAAACATGTGGTCATCTTCGTTGATGGTTCCGCCGACTGCGCAAAGGGAGTTGTGGCAGTTGGTCAGCACGTACGGTACCGGGAATTTTTCCAGTCCTGACGCGCGCGCGGTCTGAATGATTCCAACAAAAGTAATGTCATGCGATGTAAGTTTGTCAAATTTGATCTGCAGATTTTCCATGTTGCCGGAAACATTGTGGTCTTTTAAGATTCCATAGGCAATGGTTTCTTTTGCAGCATCCGCCGGACACGGCACAGCGCCGGTACGCGCTTTGAGTTCCGCGCGGCCTTCTTCTGTATCCGGGATGATGTCGATTCCGTTGACAAGGTATGCACCTGTGTTCAGTAATTCAATCATGTCGTTCCTCTCCTCTTGTTGTTGATAAAATGTTAGGGTCAAAAAGTCTTTTGACCCCTTCGATACCCGGATTGCTCCGTGCTTTGCACTCCCGCAATCCTGTACGGCTCTGAACGGTTTTACAGATTTTCGCTGTTGTTCATATACGTCATGTAGCTTACGACCATCATGGCAATTTTAAAGGTCAGCGCATCGTCAAATTTACGAATGTCGAGTCCTGTGCTCTTCTCGAGCTTCTCCAGACGGTACACCAGAGTATTTCTGTGTACATAGAGCTGACGGGATGTCTCGGACACATTCAGGTTATTTTCAAAAAATTTATTGATTGTGGTCAGTGTTTCCTCATCGAACGTATCCGGCAGATTTTCGCCGAAGACTTCGGTCATAAACATTTCGCACAGCGGAATCGGGAGCTGATAGATCAGACGGCCAATGCCGAGGTTGTTGTACGGTACCACGTTTTTGTCTGCGTAGAAAATTTTTCCTACTTCGAGTGCCATCTTCGCCTCTTTGTAAGAACGCGATACACTCTTGATCTCGTTGACCGGATTTCCGTAGGAAACGCGCACCTGGGACATGGCCTCCGCATTCAGCATATCCACCAGCATTCTTGCGGTCTGGTTCATATCTTCGAAGGTGTCGGTGTCTTTCAGTTCTTTTACAATAATAATGCTCTTCTCATCGACCGCGGTGATAAAATCCTTCGGTCTCGATGCGAACAGGCTCTTTACGGTTTCCTGCGCGCTGATGTCTTTTTCCATCTTCGTTTCTACCATGAAAACAACGCGGCGCACGTCGGTGTCGATGCGCAGCTTTTTCGCACGGTTATAGACATCCACCAGAAGGAGGTTGTCAAGAAGAAGATTCTGGATAAAGTTGTTTTTGTCCAGACGCTCTTTGTATGCAATGATGAGGTTCTGAATCTCGCATACTGCAACTTTTCCGATCATGTAAGCGTCATCGCTGCTGCCTTTGGAGATCAGAATGTACTCTACGTTCTGGTTGTCATATACTTTAAAATAATGATATTCCTGTACAATCTGGCTGTCCGCAGCGGATAATACAAAAGAACGGATGCTTTCTGCATCAATCGCGGTTTCCGGGAATGTGGTCACCAGCAGAACACCATCCGTATTCGTCACACATAAATCAATTCTCGTAATATTTCTTAATTCATCAAGGGTTTTCTGTAATACCTGACTTGATACCAAATCTGCCACTTCCTTTCTCCTGGCGTATTTTACTCCAGGGTGCGTCTTATTTATAACTATAGCTTATTTTTTTCTCATTGGCAACTATTTTTTGCTTCGCAAAAGGAGGGTCGTGCATATGCAGTTACTGTTCACTCAGCAGTGAAACACTTGCTGTTTCGCTGCGTAAGAAAGTGATTCAGGCGTGAGCAGCCCTCCTTTTGCGAAGCAAAACTTTAAATGAGGGCTGCGAATGTTACAGTTCGCTGGAAACCAGTGAACTGTAACCATATGCAAAAAGGACCGGCATCCGAACGGATGTCGATCCTTTTCTCTATGTTTGCGCATACGCGCTGATGTTCATATGGATTAGTTGGTAATGGTGATCTCTGTCTCTTTGTCGAACAGATGAACTTTTTCCATATCCAGAGCAAATTTAACGGTATCACCGCTTCTTGCAGTTGTACGAGGATCTACGCGGGCTGTCATTGGGAAGCCTTCGCAATCGAAGTACAGGTAAACTTCTGCACCTAACAGCTCGTATACGTTGATCTTGCACTCAACTACGCTGTCTTTGGAAGTTTCGATGAACATCTGAGAATCATGTACGTTCTCAGGACGGATACCCATAACAACGGTCTTTCCGTCATATCCGCCGTCGATGACAGCTTTTGCTTTGGAAGCCGGCAGTTTCATGTTGTATTTACCAACAGTAAGAGTAACGTCGTTTCCGTTAACTTTTACTTTTGCATCCAGGAAGTTCATCTGCGGAGATCCGATGAATCCTGCAACGAACAGGTTGCCCGGTGCGTTGTACAGGTTCTGCGGGGTATCTACCTGCTGAACAACTCCGTCTTTCATAACAACGATTCTGGTACCAAGTGTCATAGCCTCGGTCTGGTCATGTGTTACGTAGATGATGGTAGCGCCCAGTCTCTCATGCAGTTTGGAAATCTCGGTACGCATCTGTACACGAAGTTTTGCATCCAGGTTTGACAGAGGCTCGTCCATAAGGAATACTTTAGGATCACGTACGATGGCACGTCCCATAGCAACACGCTGTCTCTGACCACCGGAAAGAGCTTTCGGTTTACGGTCAAGCAGTTTCTCCAGGTCAAGGATTTTAGCTGCTTCTTTAACCTGTTTGTCGATCTGATCTTTCGGAACTTTTCTCAGTTTCAGACCGAATGCCATGTTATCATATACGGTCATGTGCGGATACAGAGCGTAGTTCTGGAATACCATTGCGATATCACGGTCTTTCGGCTCTACATCGTTTACTACTTTATCGTCAATTTTCAGAGTACCATCGGAGATCTCCTCAAGACCTGCGATCATACGAAGTGTTGTAGATTTACCACATCCAGATGGTCCTACGAAGATGATAAACTCTTTGTCAGCGATTTCCAGGTTGAAGTCTTTTACTGCTTCAAAACCGTTCGGATATCTTTTTGTAATGTGCTGTAAAGATAAACTTGCCATTTTTGAATCCTCCCTAAATGAACATCATGCGTTTTATTATGAGTTTTGCATTTGCATCTCTCTTGCTTATGGGACTAGTATACCTTTTCTACCCGCATTCGACCATGCCACAATTACACAAACTTTCCTCCGGCAGATTGGCAATTCTGCTTTCGGATTTTCTCGAACCGTTCTCTTCTGTCCACTTTGCACAAACAAAATGTTCACTCTTATACAAAATGACGAAACGAAAAGTTTATATTCTCTTCATTGCATTTTTCTGAAAAATTCGCTATACTTTTCTATGATGTCTGCCAGCCGGAACGTTAATCGGCGGCACACTTAATTCAACAGAAAAGAGGAACAAATTATGAGTTTTTTCAGCCTGGACAGTAAGTTCTCACAGATTATGGGCCGTGTCTTCGACCTGATGATGCTGAACATTATTTTCCTTATTATGTGTATCCCGATTGTGACAATCGGCGCCAATTTCACAGCAATGTACTACGTCACGCTGAAGATGATCAAAAATGAGGAGACGTATATCTTCCGTACCTACTGGAAATCCTTCCGCGAAAACTTCAAGCAGGCAACTGCCATCTGGCTCATCCTGCTGGCGGTTCTGATTGTTCTGATTCTTGATCTTCTGCTGGTCATGAGAATGCCGGGTACCATCACCTACCTGCGTTTTGTTTTCCTGGTACTGATCTTTTTCGAGGCCATGGTACTTTCCTATGTATTTCCGGTACTGAGCCGCTTTGACAATACTGTAAAAAACACGATCAAGAACTCCATCCTGATGGCAATCCGCCACCTGCCGTGGACCATCATGATCCTGCTCGTCAATCTCTGTCCGCTGCTGATCTATGTATTCTCCACGACAAAGATTGTCAGCTATCTGATTCTTCTGATGTTCCTTCTGGGCTTTTCCACGGTAGCGCTTGGATGCTCCTGGTTCTTCGTAAACAAAATCTTCCCATTCTATATGCCGGAGGAAGAAAAAGAGGTTCTGACACCGGAAGAAGAATCCTTGCGGGCACTGGAGGCCATGGACAGACCAAGTCCTCTGACTGAGCACGCTGAGGTCACAGAAGAAAAATCTGATAAAGAGACAGATAATTCGTCAAAATAGCAATTACAAGCAATTCAACTATGAGAAACACGCTCCGCGAGTTTCTCAAGTTATCGCGGCAGTCGCCAAGGTCTCGTGCAAGCACGGACTTTGGCTCGTTACTCGCGTAAATCAAAACGCCCTGCCGGAAACACACAGAATATGTGGTTTCCGGCAGGGCGTTTTTTCTTTCATTTTGTATCGCTCTGAACAGTTATGAAATTTTTATTCTTCTAGATCGTGTCTGAAGAAGGCTTTTCCAGATCTTCTTCCGGCATTTCCGGCTTTGCTGTGTACCCGGAAGTCTCCGGCTTTTTCTCTTTTACAACCTCATCAAACGTAATCGTCACCTTGAACAGATCGCCATCCAGATAAATATCAAACGTGCCATGCTGCAGAACGGTCAGGTTCTTTGCAATGGAAAGCCCTAAACCACTGCCCTCCGTACTTCGGCTGACGTCACCGCGGATAAACCGCTCCGTCAGCTCATCTGCCTCACAGTTCAGCGCATTTTCTGATATATTTTTGATGGAAAACTGTATTTTCCCATCTTTCCGGATCGCATCCACATAAACTCTCGTCCCCGGCATCGCATACTTGCAGACGTTCACGTACAGGTTTTCCAGCACACGCCAGATGCGGCGGCTGTCCGCACAGATCAGAAGCGGCTCCGGCTGAAGAATACAGATCAGATCAAGATTACGGCTTTCAAACCGCTCGGCAAACTCTCCGTTCACCTGCTGTACAAGTTCGTTCAGGTTCAGGTTCATAAATTCCAGTTTAATGTTTCCGGAGCTGATCTTCGATGCCTCGACAAGGTCCTCCGTCAGCTGTTTCAGGCGCTGGGATTTTTCGTCGAGTACGCGGATATAATCTTTCGCTTTCTCGTTTTCAATATTTTCCCGTTTCAGCAGATCGACATAATTAATAATAGAAGTAAGCGGTGTCTTGATATCGTGGGATACGTTCGTGATCAGATCCGCTTTTAAGCGCTCGCTCTTCATCTGCTCCTGCACTGCCGCTTTCATTCCCTCTCCGAGCGAATTGACAATTCCAGCAAGCTGAAGGTTGTCTTCCCCCTGCAGCTCCGTCAGGTCAATCTTGTAATCCAGATCGCCCGCAGCAATCTCTTTTAAGCCATGTTCAATCTGTTTTCTTCCGGATGCCTCGCGCAGCAGAAGAAGCAGCACTGCGGCATCCATCACCAGGGTAAGGAATACGCCGAACATTCCGAAGCCGCAGCAGAGAATGATCTGCACGCCGCAGAAAACGCAGAACATAAGGATCGTTCGCTCCGACTCCTGTCTGCCTTCATAGAAGGTTCTTCCGGCAGACACGATCCGGTGGCCGACGCAGTACAAAAACGACTGTTTCCAGATGTTGCGTGCTTTGATCCGGCGCACCAGTGAGCAGTACGGAATCAGTGTGATCAGAAATCCGGCGAGGATGCCCGATGCGGCCACCAGGCTTCGCCATGTATCTGCTTCATTTCCATAGGATCCGCTGTAGATGTAGTTTCCGTCAAAATTCTGGATATAATGAACGCCGCCGTAGGAAAGTTCGATGCAGACAGCAACGATTCCAACTGCTCCCATCACAATCAGGATGGCGGCTGCAGCTGCGATTTCCGTGTACCACTGATCGAAAAAGTAAAGGCGGATTTCTTTGTTTTTTCCATTTCTTCCTGCCTGCAGTGTGAACAGGACCAGGCAGACCAGCGTTCCGATTCCGCCAACTGCAATCATCAGAAGAAGGAGCTGCATTTTCGGAAGCCACTGGCTGTAGATCTCACTGTACTGGGAGAAATAGTCGCTTGCTGCCAGATCCGGATCCAGTGCAACAAAGATCTTCTGATAATTATCTGCAATCTGATTGTTCAGCAGATAGCTTCTCGCTGCTTCCACGGCCGGGCTGTTTTTTCTTGTTGCATAAGAACGGACTTTGTCGGCACCGCCGGTCCGGTCAACAGCAAAGGCGAACGGATAGGACGATTTCTGCGCAATGGCTGTTGTGTAACCATTTTTCCAGGAATCCACATTCGTATAGATATTTCCTTCTTTATCCTCCAGACAGTACCAGAGATTGGCATCGTCCGCATCGACGCTGATGCCGCTCTCCTGGTTTTTAAAAGCAGCAACTTCTTCCGTGACCCCGGAAAGTGTCATATACAGATCGCGGATGGATACCTTTTTCAGATTTGCCGCCGCGTACTCATAGAGGTACGTTCCCGCTTTCGTTTTCTGCGTTTCCAGGTTCATTCCCTGATCGTATAGATACAAAAACTGGGAGGAAACATCAGCAGGATCAATTTTTTTCTCTTTCAGGCTTTTCACTGCATTATCGGAAGGAAAGTAGACCTCGCCGTCCGGGGAAAAGCTGTCAAACGTCTCTGCATCTGCCGCGCTCACTTCTTCGGTGAGTGCGGCTACATCCGTCTCTTCTGTTTCCTGGCTCACGTCAGTTCCATCTTCGTATGCAAGATAGGCTTCTTTGTCAATTCCGGCATCGTTCGTCGCATAATTGTCCGCAGTATACGCTGCCACCTCATTGAGGTCTGCGCTGCTGCCGTCATCGTACATCTTGACAAGCTGGTCAATGGTGTACGTTGTACTTATCCCGCCGCTTCCCTCTCCATCGGTTGCAAAGGCACGGTAATCAATCTCTTTTGTTCCGTCGTATCGACCGTTTGTGCCGAATTTACTCATATCATTATAGTAGCTCATGACGTTATGAAGCTGCCGCTGCACCAGTGTGCCGCATGCGGTGGTTTCTTCAAACGCATACTTTTTTGCTGCCGCATTCGGCGTCAGGCCGACGCTGGAAAGCATCAGTGTCTGAATGCCCCCGAACAGCGCACTGGCGGCAAAAACGATCAGCAGAAGAAAAACGATCAGCTTCCCCGTCAGGCTGTAGAGTTTTCGTTCTTTCACAATTATTCACTCCTTATTATTGTTTCTCAATCTTATACCCAATTCCCCATACAACTTTCAGATAGCGCGGCTCCTTCGGGTTGATTTCGATTTTCTCACGGATGTGACGGATATGAACCGCAACCGTGTTATCCGCACCGATCGCTTCCTCGTTCCAGATGCTCTCATAAATCTGCTCAATCGAAAATACCTTGCCTGGATTTTTTACCAGCAGCAGGAGAATGTTGTATTCGATCGGGGTCAGTTTGACTGGTTCGCCCTCGACGCTGACTTCTTTTAAATCGTCATTGACGAGAAGCCCGCCAACCTGATACACATTTTCTCCGTCGTCCGCCGGAAGATTTCCAAGTTTCGTGTAGCGCCGCAGCTGAGATTTCACCCTCGCCACCAGCTCGAGCGGGTTGAACGGTTTCGTCACGTAATCATCCGCGCCGATGTTCAGTCCCAGAATTTTGTCTACGTCCTCTGATTTCGCAGACAGAATAATGATCGGAATACTGCTCTTTTCTCTGATTTTCAGCGTCGCACGGATGCCGTCCAGTTTCGGCATCATGACGTCGATAATCAGCAGCTGAATCTCCTCCCTCTCGAGCATCTGGATGGCCTGCATGCCGTCATATGCTTTCAGCACATGATAGCCCTCCTGGGTCAGATAAATCTCAATGGCGTCTACAATCTCTCTATCATCATCACATACTAAAATGTTGTACATTTCTTCTTTCTCCACCTTTCATTTTTTCTTTTCCGGCACTTTTTTTCCGCGCCGGACCTCCCACATGATTCAAAGATGATTGTACCGCAAATTCCCTCAAGTTGCCAGATGTCTTTTGTTTTCATCCTTACTGTACCAAAGGAATCTTTAGGTCCGCAAAGGAAAATCTTAAGTTTCTATAAAGTTTTGTCTGTGAATTCAGAGCTCAAACATTTTTTAGACAATTGCAATTATTTTCTTAGCACATCCTGCTTGCCGTCTATGCGGATCTCAATAATTTAAAGATCATCAACGACCGGTACGGGCATGAAGAAGGGGACTTCTCCATCCGCCTTGTCGGACAGTTTCTGCAGGATTCCATCGGCAAACGCGGTGTCTGCGGACGCATCGGCGGCGATGATTTCGCATGTCTTGTTCCGTGTTCCGACGAAACAATGTCCAGGGATCTGTACCGGACGCTGCACTCCGCATTCGACATTTTTAATAGAACGAGCGAAAAAGCATATAATATTACCGTTTCCACCGGCTTTTATCTGCTTCCGAAAGACATGGATTCCACACTTCCGGAGATGCTCGCGCATGCGGATGCAATGCTTTACGAGGAGAAACAGAAACGAGATAAGAATGTTGCGAAAATTTTACCAAAATAGGAATTGATTTTTTTCTGGAAAGCAGTTAGAATACTTGAGGGATGATTTTTGAATCCCGTATTTCAAGCGAAACAGACCGGCAAAAACGGCTGTTTGATCAAAAAATTTCTAAAAAAAGGCAGGTGAACAGAATGGATAGTTGTGATTCTCATGGGCGAAGTACCAGCATAGGACGGGAACCGGAAAATATGCAGGATGACGGCCATCCTTCTGTCCTGCTTTAATCTTAAATATTTTCCCTTCTTATCCTATGAAAACCCGAAGTAAGACACATGATCCAAACCAGTTTTGAAACGTAATTCTCTGGTTCTTTTTTCGTGTGCTTTTACTGCCCTGTGAGGGTTCCAACATGCTTTTTCGCACCGACAGCACGCATGTTTTTTTCTGCTGTCAAAAAAAAGAATGGAGGATAACGAAAAAATGGAAAAACGAGTACAGGATTATACCCAGGAGATCCTGGATACAATCCGCAGTAACTCTTCTCCGGCTGTCATGGGCAGCCGCCTGGAAGATTACCACGAAAATGACCTGGCAGATGTTCTGCCGCTTTTAACGGTTCCGGAGCGATGCAAACTGTACCGCATTCTGGACACGGACATGCTGTCCGATATTTTTGAGTATGCTGAATCCGACAACGTAGCCGAGTACCTCGAAGAGATGGATGTCAAAAAAGCCGCTTCCATCCTCTCCAAAATGGAGACCGATGCACTGGCCGAGGTTCTGCAGAAACTCGACAAAGCAAAGAAAAAACTTCTGATCGAACTGCTCGATCCGGAAGTACGCCACGATATTGAGATGATCGCCTCCTTCGATGAAGATGAAATCGGTAGCCGCATGACGACAAACTGCATCATCATCCGCGAGGATCTGAATGTCAAACAGGCGATGAGCAGCCTGATCGATCAGGCCGCAAAGAACGACAACATCTCTACCATCTTTGTTGTCAATGCGCAGCAGAAATTTTACGGAGCGATCGATCTGAAAAACCTGATCATCGCAAGACGCGACGAGACGCTCGAGGATCTGACCGTAACTTCTTACCCGTACGTATATGCAGAGGAGCCGATCAACGAGTGTATCGAAGAACTGAAGGATTATTCCGAGGATTCTATTCCGGTCCTCGACAATGACAACCGCCTGCTCGGTGTCATCACATCATCAAACATCATCGACCTGGTTGATGATGAGATGGGTGAGGACTACGCGATGTTCGCAGGTCTGACCGCAGAGGAGGATTTAAAAGAGCCGTTAAAAGACAGTATGAAAAAACGTCTTCCATGGCTGATCATCCTGCTCGGTCTTGGCATGCTGGTTTCTTCTGTAGTCGGTATTTTCGAACAGGTTGTCACAACCCTTCCGATCATCATGACCTTCCAGTCCCTGATCCTTGACATGGCCGGAAACGTTGGTACCCAGTCCCTGGCTGTTACCATCCGTGTCCTGATGGATGAGTCCCTGACCGGAAAACAGAAATTACAGCTTGTTTTCAAGGAAATGCGCATCGGTTTCTGCAATGGTCTTCTGCTTGGTGTTCTGTCCTTTGCTGTCATCGGACTTTTCATCTTCTTATTCAAGGGAAAGACCATGATGTTCGCATTTTCCGTTTCCGCCTGCATCGGCATCGCACTGCTGCTGGCAATGCTGATTTCCAGTGCAGTCGGCACCTGCATTCCGCTGTTCTTCAAAAAGATCCACATCGATCCGGCGGTTGCTTCCGGTCCGCTCATCACGACGGTCAACGACCTTGTCGCTGTCGTTACATTCTATGGCCTGAGCTGGCTGTTCCTGATCGAGATGCTGCATCTCGCAGGCTGATCTTTTGATACGACTGAAAAATTTTTAAGAGGCAGATATCAACTTTTTCTGGTTTCGGAAAAAGCTGATATTTGCCTCTTATCTTTTCTCTTCCCTTCTTTACATTCCAAACAGAAACCGATATAATAGCAGGTAACGGTGCTTTTATGCTTTGACGTTTCACAGTGCCGCAAATATTTTGAAATGAGGGTTTTTGAAAACATGATTGTCAATCTCATCACCACAGTCTACAACTTTCTCTGGGGCGATCTTTTTACGATTCCGCTCCCGGGCGGCGGCAGTCTCGGAATCTCCCTTCTGATTCTTCTGCTGATCCCAACCGGCATCTATTTTACGATCCGGACACGTTTTCTTCCCATCCGTCTGTTCCCGGACATGATCCGTGCCCTGTCGGAAAAGAAAAATGAAAAAAGCAGCCTTTCTTCTTTTCAGACACTGATCGTTTCCACCGCAACGCGTGTCGGTATGGGAAATCTGGTCGGCGTTGTCGCTGCAGTCTCCGCCGGAGGCGCAGGTGCTGTGTTCTGGATGTGGGTGACGGCTATCATCGGCTCGTCTACCGCGTTTATCGAAGCTACGCTCGCACAGCTTCACAAAGAAGAAGATCCTCTGTACGGCGGCTACCGCGGCGGTCCTGCCTACTACATTCACGATCTGGTTGAAGACCACCTCAAGAAGAAAAAACGATACGTTCTGCCGGCTGTTCTGTTTGCCATTGCCGGTCTGATCTGCTGGTGCGGTATCAGTCAGGTAATCAGCAACTCCGTGGCTTCTTCTTTTAAAAATGCATTTTCCATTCCGCCGCTTTATACCAGTATCATGCTGGTGATTCTTTCTGCGATCATCGTACTGCGGAAAAATGCAACCGTAAAGGTACTGGATTTTGTAGTTCCTGTCATGGCAGTCTGCTATTTCTTTATCACACTGTTTATCATCGCAGTCAACCTCCGTCAGATTCCTTCTGTGTTTGCACGCATTTTTGAGGAAGCCTTCGGACTTCGTCAGATGGCAGCCGGCGGTTTTGGTGCTGTTCTGATGAACGGTGTAAAGCGTGGTCTGTTTTCGAATGAGGCCGGTTCCGGCTCCGCTCCATGCGCCGCTGCCGCCGCAGAATGTGACCGCCCGGCCAAAGCAGGCCTTGTACAGGCACTCGGCGTTTTTGTTGACACAATCGTCATCTGCAGCTGCACCGCAATGATTATGCTGCTTGCACCAAAGGATCTGATTAATGGCCTTTCCGGCATGGATCTTTTGCAGACCGCCATGCAGTATCATCTGGGAAAATTCGGTGTGATTTTCATTGCATTTACGCTGTTTTTGTTCAGCTTTTCCACGTTCCTCGGCATTTTGTTCTATGCAAGAAGCAACGTTGCCTACCTGTTCGGTGACAAATGGTGTTTCCAGACCGCTTACAAGGTTCTGGCACTTGTAATGCTGTTTATCGGAGGAATTGCCGCTTACACATTTGTGTGGGATCTCGGTGATGTCGGTATCGGGCTGATGACAATTTTCAACATTATTGCACTGTATCCACTTGCCGGGGAGGCACTTTCCGAGTTAAAATCATATGAGGAGTCGAAGAAATCGTAAATCCTGTGGATTGCTGTTTCGGACCGAAAAATGGGTTTTTGAAAAAGGAGGTTTTTACACATGATCATTGAACCATCAAACTACACGTATGAGACAATGCCGGACTACACAGACGCGGTAGACGGCGCCGTGGAAATTCCGGTGACCGGAGAGGAAATTGAGATCCGCTATGCGCATGAAGTTGTCTACGACGAGGCGCACAATCTTCATCTGGAAATTTTCACACCATTCCAGATGGCGCACCCGGAGCGCACCTGGCCGTGCATCACATTTATTCAGGGATCCGCCTGGATGAAACAGTATGTCTACCAGAAGGTCGGCATGATCGCCCGTCTGGCGCAGCGCGGCTACGTTGTTGCAATCGTCGAATACCGTCACAGCGGAATCGCACATTTCCCAGCGCAGATCATCGACGCAAAAAATGCGGTACGTTTTCTGCGTGCGCATGCGGAGGAATACAAGCTGAATCCATCGCAGATGTTCCTGATGGGAGATTCTTCCGGCGGACAGGTTTCTTCCGTTGCCGGCATGACCGCAAAGAGCGGAAAACTTGACGAGCCGGTCAATGAGGAAAGCTGCGAGGTATGCGGTATTATCGATCTGTACGGAGCTGTTGATGTGACACTGCCGTACGGCTATCCGATAACGCTGAACCATCAGAAACCGGACAGCCCGGAGGGCATGCTGATGGGCTATGACATCACCGAGCATCTTGAGGAGGCTAAGGCAGCCTGCTCCAAAACATACGTGAACGAGAATTTCCCGCCGATGCTGATCGCACACGGCACCAAGGACACGATGGTGTTCTGCCAGCAGAGTGTCGATCTCTACCACGCATTAAAGGATGCCGGAAAAGATGTACAGCTGTATCTTCTTCGCGGCGCAGACCACGGCGGTGCAGCATTCTGGACCGAGGAAATGATTACCGTTTACGATAACTTCTTCAAAAAATGTTTGGGTGAATAACATGAAAATTGCTTACTGCGAAGATGAACCGGCGCAGCGTTCCCGGATGGAACTGCTGCTCCGCACCTTTGCGGAGCGAAAAAGGCTTCCTCTGACCGTGGAAGCCTTTTCAGACTCCGCCGCTTTTCTGTTCCAGTATCCCGGCTCGTATCCGTTTGATCTCATCTTTCTCGATATTGATCTCGGCGGAATGGACGGCATGGCGCTGGCGCGGAAAATCCGTGAAACGGACAGTGAGGTGCCGATTCTCTTTCTGACGAATCATAAAGAATATGTTTTCGAAGGATATGAGGTGCAGGCGTTCCGGTATCTCTTAAAGCCGGTGACAGAGGATACACTGTTTCCGCTGCTCGAGGAGCTGCAGGCGATGCGCGGACAGGAAAAGCCGCATCTGCTGCTTTCACTTGGCGGGGAGACGCAGAAGCTGTTTCTCTCCGACCTGCTTTTTGTGGAATCCGATAATCATTATCTGACGCTGCATACAGCCGCCGGAATGGAAACTTTTAAGAAAAATCTGTCGGAGTTCCGCGAAGAACTTTCTGCCGCATGGCAGGCTTCTGGTGAGACGGGGGAATGTTTTGCGGCCGCACACCGGAGTTATCTTGTGAATCTCGCTCATGTGGAGCGGATCACGCGGACGGAATGTCTCTTGTCGGACGGAACAAAAATTCCGGTCAGCCGCGGATGCTATGCATCACTCAACCATGCGTTCCTGCAGTTTTACCGGCCGAATGCGTTTTAAAGGTTTTGCATTTTTTAATTTCCAATTCCGAACGAACCGAGGTGATGTTTCATGGCGCACATTCCTTTTTTATCCCATTATCTGGAACGCAAAAATATCGAATACCAGAACCAGCTTCTCGCCCGCCAGGTCGAGGAAGTGCAGAATATCTATCTGACAATGCGCGGCTGGCGCCATGATTACCACAATCATCTGCAGTCAATGAAGGCATATGTTGAGATGGGACAGTATGATAAGCTGCAGGAATATCTCGGGCTGCTCGAAAATGATCTCGATCAGGTCAACCAGCTCTGCGACTCGGGGAATGTGAATCTCGATGCGATTTTAAATTCCAAAATTTCACTCGCCGAAAAGAACGGCATCCGCGTGGATTACAAGGCAGCCTGCCCGGCCAATCTTACGGTGAGTGATATTGATCTCTGCGCGCTGATCGGAAATCTGATTGACAATGCGGTGGAAGCATGCGAGGGCCTTGCGGATCCCTATATCCGGCTTTATATTGGTGTGCTGAAAAACCAGCTGTATATTTCCGTTACGAATGCAACAAAGGATACTGTGCGGAAGCTGGACAGCGAGTATATCACCACGAAGCGCGGAAATCACGGGCATGGGCTGAAACGGATCAATCTTGTTGTGGAAAAGTACGAAGGATATATCAACCGGCAGAACGAGCCCGGCGTTTTCGTGACGGAGATTATGCTGCCGCTGTAAAAAGCTCTTTCCAGAATTTTTTGATTTTGTCCGATGATTCTACAGAAAAATTTTGCAGAACGTGAACACTTTTTTTGCTGTTCGCGTTCTTTTTTGTTCCATTTACGTACTTTTCCCCCGCGTTTTGCATGAATATGGTAGGATAACTACAGTTCACGAAAGACATGTGACAGAGGAGGTCTTTATGTATTCATTATGGTCTAACTACATTTATATTCATCGGGAGCTGTGGCATTACAGCAAAAAGCCGTTTCTCTTTCAGGCACTCGAAATCGTCTCACAGGTGCTCACCGGCTTTTTCGGGATTCTGCTTCCTGCCGGGATTCTCCTGTTTCTGGAACAGAGCAGCGGCTTTTCCGGATTTGCACTTGGAACGCTCGTTCTCTTTCTTTGCTATGCCGTTGTTTTTGTCAGCCACACCTTTCTGCAATCGCGGAACGCCTGGCAGTATACCGAATTCCGGACCGGCTTTTTTACGCGCCGCCTTCTCTGTCATTTCATGCAGATAGATTATGCGGTGCTGACAGAGCCAAAAACGCTGCAGCTCGCCGAAAAAGCCGTCGGAGCTGCCTGCAGCAACTGGGTCGGCGTGGAAGGCATGTTCCGATACGATGTCACAATTTATTCTTCGTTTCTTGGGCTGATTCTCTACGCAGGACTGATCGGAACCGTCCATCCGGCTATCATTCTTCTGCTGCTTGTGCTCTCGGTTCTGCAGTTTCTCAGCTACCGCCGCGCGGCTTCTTACGAAGTCCGCCGCAGAGACGATCTGTCTGAAATTGAAGTATCGCAGCGCTATTTCCAGAAACAGTCGTACAACACATCCGCCGGAAAGGATATCCGTCTGTATCAGCTGAACGGATGGCTCGATGGTGTTTATCGCCAGCTCAACAAGCGGTATCAGAACATTCTGTTCCGCATCCGCAGCGCCTACTTTGCAAATGATCTGCTGACACTTACACTGCAGCTTCTGCGTGACGGAATCTGCTATGGCTTTCTGATTTACCGTCTCGCCCACGGCACGATGACCGTATCCGGCTTTGTGCTTGCGCTCGGTGCCGTCTCCGGTTTTTCTTCGTATTTTAATGAGATCACCGCCGCGCTCTCCAAATCCGTGCTCTGTCTCGAGCAGATCCGCTGGCTGCGGGAATTCCTCGATCTTCCGCTCCCGGCCGGCCACACGCTGCCGTTCCGTCCGGAACTTGTGGAAGAAAAACCGCTGGAAATCTGCTTTTCCCACGTCTCGTTTTCCTATCCGGGCGGCGATAAAAGGATCCTCGATGATGTCAGTTTTACACTCCATGCGGGCGAGCATACGGCACTTGTCGGCATCAACGGCGCCGGAAAATCCACCATTGTCAAGCTGATCTGCGGGCTATATCAGCCAACGGAAGGGAATATCACCATCAACGGCATTCCCCTTGGCAGTCTGAATCTGGCACAGTATTACAAAGCAATCGCGGCGGTCTTTCAGGACCCGTTTGCACTTTCGTTTTCGATTGCAGAAAATGTGAGCTGCTCCCCGCTGGAAGAGACCGATCGTAACCGTTGCCGAGAAGCACTCATCCGCGCCGGACTCTGGGAAAAAATTGCAAGTCTGCCGCAGAAAGAAGAAACCTATCTTGGCAAGGATATGGCGGACGACGGCATTACGCTTTCCGGCGGTGAAATGCAAAAACTGATGATGGCGCGGGCACTCTATAAAAATTGCCATCTGCTCCTGCTCGATGAGCCGACGGCTGCGCTCGATGCAATCTCGGAAAATAAAATGTACGAAACCTACAGCACACTGCTGAAAAATAAGACTGCGCTTTTCATCTCGCACCGTCTTGCATCGACACGCTTCTGCGATACGATCCTGTTTCTCGAAAACGGAAAGATCAAAGAATGCGGAACCCACGATGAGCTGATTGCCCTTGGCGGATCGTATGCGCATATGTTTGAGGTGCAGAGCCAGTATTATCAGGAAACGGAGGAAGATATCTGATGAAAATGAAAGAACGGTTTCATGCCATCTGCCGCTTTTTAACTATGGTGAGCCAGGGCAATCACCGCGTGCTGTTCTGGCTTCTCGGAAGCGCTTTTGCAGCTGCAACGCTGCCGTATCTCTCCTTGTTTTTCTCGGCGCGAATTTTGAATTTACTGCTTGCAAAGTCGTACCGCGCCTGTCTGTATACTGTTGTCGTCTTTCTGCTTACGCAGTATGGGCTAGGATTGTTTGAAAAAATCTGCCGTCAGTATCTCGACGGCCAAAAAGAATTCTGTCTTGCACGCACGGAACAGAAAATCACCGCAAAGGCGCTGGAGCTGGAGTTTGAGAAATTCGAAAAAACAGAGACGATGGATGCCATCCGGCGCACCAACGTCTCCTCCATGGGATCGGGAAATGTGGGTGACCAGCTCATTGTCATTCATACGCTGATCACTTCCCTGCTCTCGGTTCTCTATGCCCTGTTTTTCCTGCTCCGTCTGTTTCTTCTGTCCGACAGCAGCAGGAATAACTTTTTCACCTCGTCGTTTTCGATGCTTGCACTGCTCCTGCTCTGTGGTGTGCAGCTTGCACTTTCCTCCCGCATCAACCGCAGGAGTACGCAGAAAAAGATAGAGCTGAACCAGGGCAACGACCATTCCAACTCGGTTGCCAATTATCTCGTTAATGTGATGCTTGAAGAACGGCGCGCGGACGATATCCGCATCGGTCATCTCGATCATTTTCTCGACGTACAGTTTGGAAAAGCCATGGAACACTTTCTGCCGATGTACCTCGACTTCGCCCGCTTCTCCGCCATCACAGACGGAAAAAACGCGCTGCTTTCGCTCCTTTCCAATTTCGCTGCGTACCTTGTGATCGGCGCCAGGGCTCTGTACGGCGTTCTCCCCATTGGGGATGTTCTTCTGTATGCCGGTTCCGTGACACGCGCCATGAGTGATCTTCAGACATTTCTCGCAACCGGATCGGAGTTCGACTATATCAATTCCTATCTCTCGACCTATGAGGATTTCATTGCGCAGCCGTCTATGGCCTACGACGGTACACTGCCGATTGAGAAACGCGACGACGGCCAGTACGAATTTGCGTTCCACGATGTCTCATTCTCTTATCCCGGTACGAATATTCCGGTACTCGAACATGTGACACTGTCCTTTGCCGTCGGCGAAAAAACCGCCCTCGTTGGCCGTAACGGAGCCGGAAAGACAACACTCATCAAGCTGCTCTGCCGCCTGTATGAGCCAACTTCAGGTTACATCACCCTGAATGGCATTGACATCCGCAAATATAGCTACAAAGAGTACACGCAGGCATTCTCCGTCGTTTTCCAGGATTTCCACCTGTTTTCCCTCCCGCTCGACGAAAACATCGCCGCCGGAACCGAGATTGATGAAGCTGCTTTACAGTCCTCTCTTGCAAAAGTCGGTCTCACAGAATGCGTACAACGTCTCCCGCAGGGAACACACACGCGTCTCTACAACAATAACGGCGCCGGTGTCGACCTTTCCGGCGGCGAGGCCCAGCGCACCGCCATCGCCCGCGCCCTCTACAAGGATGCCCCGTTCGTCATCCTCGACGAGCCGACCGCTGCCCTCGATCCAATCGCCGAAGCTGAAATCTACGAACAGTTCAGCCAGATGATTTCCGGCAAAACCGCCGTCTACATCTCCCACCGCATGAGTAGCTGCAAATTCTGTGACCGCATTGTGGTCCTCGACCACGGCCGCATCGCCGAAGACGGAACCCACGACACCCTCCTCGCAAACCACGGCATCTACGCCAATCTTTACGAAACCCAGGCCCAATACTACACCTGAGTCCTCACCCTCCCGTCCCCCACAACGTAAATGGGAGTCAGAAAAACACAACCCCTGGCAGTTCGTGCTAAGAACTTCCAGGGGTTGTGTTTTTCTGGCTCCCCTCCACTTATTTCAGGAATGCAAACGGCTCCTCATCATGAATAAAATGCATCAGATGATACGAGCACATAATCGCTACATTCTCTTCTCTGAGGATTCTCTTTGCCTCCTCACGGTCCGCCAAGACAACCTCAATAACTTCGCTCTCCTCCAAGTATTTCCGGCTGATCTCACCCTCACACCAGCCGTAAACTGCGGAGCATGCCTCGTCTGTCATTCCAATGGTTGTGAAGAACGGTTTTTCATAACACGGATCTACTTTTAACGGGTGGAACGTAAGCCCCGTCTCCTCGTGCATCTCACGCACTGCCGCTTCGTGGAACTCCTCACCTGATTCTACGAGGCCTGCCGGAAATTCGTAGATGTAGTCGTCAATGGAAACACGGTACTGGCGAACCAGAACGATTTTATCGCGCTTCTCCCCGTACAGACTGTACATCAGCACGCCGTCCGGCGTATTCTTCTTCGTCTTGATCTTCAGCGCTTCCATCGTTTTCGCGCGCGAAGCAACATAGTAACGGAACAGGTGATCCACCTTGTTCTTCCCTTCCACCAGATAAAGATTTACATATGGATTCTCCGTCTGTTTCGTAATTTTTTCAATCTTCGGCATGGTATCGCTCCCCCTTCTTTACGCATCAAAATCAGCCTCAAACACGCCCTCCGGGGTGCGCATCGTCAGCACGCCGAGGTTGAATTCATCATCCATCACCGTGATGTGGTACTCGAAAATCACATCATCATCAAATTTCGATAATACAACATAGGAACCGTTCTCTTTTCCCTCGATCTGGTCGCAGATGTCATCGTAAACATCGCTTCCCGAAATCGGCCGCGGATAGCCGGATTCTTTAATTTTCTTTTCAATCATTTCATATAATTCGTTCATGTTCTGCCCTCGTTTTTCTTTTTATCGGTTATGTTTCATTGTACCACGAAAAGACCCGCGGGGACAATCCATTGCGGCGATTCACCGTGAACTTTTTTTATTTTCATACATCTTCTGGTCCGCCTGTTTCATGATGACGGATTCCGAGATTTCCATGTTTTCCCGGACCATTCCGCCGACGGTGCCGTTGATTCTGTTGTACGCCGTCATGATGCCCTCTGCACCGCTCTCCTCAATACATCTGCGGAACGGCTCGAGATACAGCTCATATTTATTCCGCGGGTCAATCGAAGAGTTCTTCCAGCCGCGGCCGACCTCAGTGTTGTTTCCATAGAAGTGTTTCAGGGTTGATGCACAGCGCAGATATTTTGGATCGTCGCCCTGCATTCCCTCGATGTAAGCGCCGGCCATTTTTCCGGTCAGCACAGGGTCCTCGCCGTATCCCTCCTCGTTTCTTCCCCATCTCGGATCACGCTCGAGGTCAACGGTCGGTGCCCAGCGGCTGAGGGAAGGATGTCGTCACGTCCGGCTTTCCTTTACGATCTCAACCGCCTCTTTCACCAGCTCTTCGATGCGGTCGAATTCGTTGTTTTCAATCATCGTATTTTTTACCATCCAGCTTCCGCCGCATGCTGCGATGCGGTCGTATGCCAGGTATTCTCTTACATTCTGCGGGTTGATACCGCCGGTCGGCATGAATTTCATCATGGTGTACGGTGCTGCGATGGCACGGATGTATTTCAGTCCGCCTGCCGGTTCTGCCGGAAAGAATTTCACCATGGTGAGCCCAAGACCGATCGCCTGCTCCATCTCAGTCGGGGTCACGATGCCCGGGATCACTGGTACTTCGTGTGCCTGGCACCATTTTACTACCTCCGGGTTGAGGCCCGGGCTGACGATAAATTTTGCTCCGGCTTTCACGGCGCAGTCCGCCTGCTCGATTGTGAGCACAGTTCCGGCTCCCACCAGCATCTCCGGGAATTTTTCGCTCATAATGCGGATGGATTCTTCTGCCGCATCGGTGCGGAAGGTCACCTCGGCGCAGGCAAGTCCGCCCTTGCAGAGAGCTTCGGCAAGCGGCTCTGCTTTTGCTGCATCCTGTAAAACGACAACCGGCACAATGCCGTATGTTCCAAGCTGTTCGAGAATCTGATTCATGATAGCTGTTCCTCCGTTTTGATCTTTATCTGAAAATTATTCTGCATTCTGTTTTTATTTTATTCCCTTGTATCATAACCGGACAGGTTATTTTTTTCTATTGTGCGGATTGCCGAATACATTGTAAAACTTGCTGTTTTGTGATATGCTGGGAATTGTTGTTATGGTTCAAAAATATCATTTTTTTGCAAGGATGCTTTTATTATGAAAGAAAAACTGCAGACGAAATTTGCCACCCGGCAGTACATGATTTCGGATACGTTTGAGTTATACTATTACAGCACCGACGATGTGCCCGGCGTAAAAGAACATACGCATACGCATTATGAGTTCTATCTCTTTCTCGAAGGGGCGATCTCACTGGAAATCGACGGAGTGCTCTACACACCGACGCCCGGCGATCTTCTTCTGATTCCGCCCGGCGTGCCGCATCATCTGGTGATGCACGACCTGTCTGTGCCGTACCGCCGCTTTGTGTTCTGGGTCAGCGCCGCTTTTGCAGAACAGCTCCGCGCCCGTTCCGCCGACTACGTTTACCTGATGGAATACGCTGCCGAAAATCAGAAATATCTGTTCCCGCTCGATTCCGTCGAGTTCAACACGATCCAGTACCGCACCATCCGACTGATTGAGGAAATGCGGTCCGATCATTTTGGAAAAGAGACGCAGATTTTTCTCTACGTCAGCGACCTGCTGATGCAGATCAACCGCACGGTGTATGAACAGCACCACCCGCTCACCCGGAAGGCGCAGCTCTCGCTGTATGAACAGCTCTGTTTCTATATTGATGAGCACCTGTCCGAGGATCTGTCGCTCGAACGGCTGGCGGCGGAACTTTTTGTGAGCAAATATCACATTGCACACGTTTTCAAGGATGAAATCGGCATGTCGATCCACCAGTACATTTCCAAAAAGCGGCTGGCAAGGTGCCGTGAAGCGCTGCTCGGCGATGTACCGGTCACGAAGGTGTATCTGCTGTTCGGATTTCACGACTATTCGAGTTTTTACCGCGCGTTTAAAAAAGAGTACGGGATCTCGCCGAAGGATTTTAAAGAACTGCATACCGTTACCAGCGATTAACACGGTCGTTCCAAATGCACTGTTCACTTTGTACTTTTCAGGAGGATTTTTAATATGTTTCAGATGTGGGGAAAATTAGTGGAAAACAATCATGTTCTTCAGGATCTTACCGTCTGCATCGACGATGAGGATACCAGAACGCACAAGGTCTTCCGTGCGCTCGATGAAATCTGTGATGCCTGGAATCTGGCGAAGCCGATCTGGCTCGATACGAATATTTCGGAGTTTAAACGGAGATCGAAAACGCGGTTCACACAGGATAATTTTATTGAATCGCTGGAGTTTGATTATCTGGAAATTCAGATTACAGAGGAATAATGTTCTCTCGTTTTTGCAGCAATAAAGCAAATGCAAAAGCCGGGCATCCGGCGGAACTTGGGAGCGGCTGTTCTTACAGTCCCCTCTGCGGTTCCGTCGAATGTCCGGCTCTTTTTATGTATTTTGTCCCTGGCTTTGTACCCCTTTTATACCACGCGGTTTTCCATGCCGCCTTCCAGGTACGAAGCAATATTTTTCTGCACCAGTCCGATCAGGCGCGTGCGGGCTTCCTTCGATGCCCAGGCGATGTGCGGCGTAATGTACAGGCGGTCATCGTCCGCCATTTTCAGCAACGGACTGTCACTGCGGATCGGCTCGCTGGAAAGTACATCGAGCGCTGCTCCGGCGATCAGGCCCTCGCGCAGGGCACAGCAGAGGTCACGCTCATTCACGATCGAGCCGCGGCCGACGTTGATCAGAATTGCGTTCCGCTTCATGTTGGCAAACGTTTCGATATTCATCAGGTTCTCGGTCGCCTCATTTAACGGGGCGTGGATGGAAACCACATCAGAATCCTTCAGCAGACGATAGAGATCGACCCGCTCGTAGTCCGGATCGTCGTGTGCACCGGAGGTGGAGTAATAGATCACACGGCAGCCGAATGCCTGTGCAATCGAAGCCACTTTTCTGCCGATCGCGCCAAGGCCGATGATGCCCCACGTCTTGCCCTCCAGCTCGGTGAACGGTCTGTCCATGCAGGTGAAAAGACTGCTGGCGGCGTAGCTGCCGTTTTTTACGTAATCATCGTAATAACGGAGTTTTTCTGCCAGATAGAAGTACATCGCAAAGGTGTGCTGGGCCACGCTGACGGTGGAATAGCCGGCGACGTTCGTCACGGCGATGTTGTGGCGCTTCACATAATCGAGATCGATGTTGTTGATGCCGGTCGCGGTGACGCAGATCAGTTTCAGGTTCTCCGCGCCGGACAGGGTGCGGCTGCACATGCGCACCTTGTTGCAGATGACGATATCCGCCTCCCGCACACGCTCCGGGCATTCCTCCTCCGTTGTTTTTTCATATACTGTCACTTCTCCAAAACGGGAAAAGCCGGACAGATCCATGTCCTTTCCCAGTGACTCTGCCTCAAGAATTACAAGTCTCATGTTGGTTCCTCCTTTTGCAGATGATGATTCTGCTTTATCCGGGAAAGCAGTGCCGCCTGTCTGTTTTGAAAGACAGCACTGCCTGAAATATTTTTATCTTAGATACCTGCGGACTGCCGATTCGGAAATATGGTCATGTCGATATGCCATGCTCCCCGGCCTGATCCCCTGGTATTTACACGTATTCGCTGATAATTTCCCTCATCAGCTTCTCTTCCTCGGGCGTCAGCATTCCGGCAAACCTGCTCTCGGCCGCGGCGGTCTGGCGGATGCCCTCCCTGACTTTCGAAATCCTCGCTTCTTTTTCCGGGTCTGCGAACAGTTCATTCCGCTCTTTGGCGGACTCGCTTCCCGCAGTCTGCGGTTTTGCTTTCGCCGCTCCGGTTCCTGCCTGTGCCATGGTTTCCGCCTGCACCGGCTGCCGTTCGGTCTGCTGTACGGTTTCCAGCACCGCACTCTGTTTCGTCGCTGCAAACTCATTTTCCAGATAGTCTGTCCAGCCGTTCAGCAGAATTTCCTCTTTTCCGCCGAAATCCAGACAGAGCCGGAAAAAGACAAGGCCTCCGGCGAGCGCGGTGCCCGTTCCGAGGTAGCGCATCAGCTCCGCCTCTCCATAACGGTATCGGTAGATCGCCCACAGCGAAAGAATCGACAGTGCCAGAACCGTGAGGATCATATTCTGGCTTCCGCGCAGAAGCGTCGGGACTGCCATTCCCGCTGACCTGCCCTGTGCAATCTGGCTGCGCATAAACGCCCCGGCATTCGAAAAGGGATGCGCTTTTCTCTGACACGTTTCCAGCACCGACCTGGTCCATTTCGACTTTGGTTCCTTCAGCCTTCCGAGATCGCGGATGGCCCGGGTGTAGAAACGGTTATTCCAGAACAGGCACCACACACCGGCGATTCCTGCTGCTATCATTGCGTATAAGAACACATTTTGTTTCACACAAAACTCCAGCATTCTTATTCCCCCTGATGATTTTTGAATTTGCCTGTCATGATCATATGCCGGTGCTCCCGTTCCGTTGCGGTGCATCGGCGGATGCCGCGGCAGAATTTGCGCGCACAGGATTCTTCCGCTGGCATATCGGACAGAAGGACGTCTCCTCCTCCGATGTGCCACAGTATAGCACTGCCGGAAAAATTTGGAAACAAAAAACGTTCGTCAAATTCTTTGTGATTCTGTGCTTTTTCGCGTGAATTTTTATTTTTCGTTCCTTCAGGGGACTGCTTTCGTGCCGGTTCGCGTGGTTTCGCTGGTTTTCGCCTGCCCGTTTGTCGATTTTTTCTTCTTGCTTTTTTTAGATTACAGGCGTTTTACCATTTCCTGCAGCAGGTTGACACAGTGGCGGGCTGCCTCGCTCTCAAAGGTCGGGTAGTCCATTGTTGCGCTGTCGTCTGCTTTGTCGGAGATGGCGCGGAGTACGACGTATGGAATCTTGTTCAGATAAGCGCCCTGCGCAATCGCAGCGCCCTCCATCTCGGCGCAGGAACCGTTGAATTCCTCGATCAGATGGTTTTTCACTTCTTTGCTGGAAATAAACTGGTCACCGCTGACCACGCGTCCGCGGAATACCTGGATTTCCGGATTGACTTCCTTGCAGACTTCCTCTGCCACCTCTGCGAGGTGCTCGTCTGCCTGGAAGCTTAAAACACCCATCTGCGGAATCTCGCCGAGCGGGTATCCGAAGATGCGCACATCCATGTCGTGCTGAACAGCATCGGTCGAAATGACGATATCGCCGATGTTGATTTCATTCCGCAGGGAGCCTGCGATTCCGGTGTTGATGACACAGTCCACGCCGTAATCATCCACAAGAATCTGCGTGCAGATACCGGCGTTTACTTTACCGATTCCGCTGCGCACAACAACCACTTCTTTTCCGTTCAGGTAACCGTGGTTGAACTCCATGGATGCTTTCGTGCGGATTGTAACATCCGTCATCATTTCCTTTAAGCTTGCAACTTCAACTTCCATTGCACCGATAATTCCGATTAACTTCATGTTTATGATATCCTCCAATAACTTTACATGTACTCCCCGATTCTTTCTGTTCTTGCTTTTATGAAATCATTTTTGTCAGCGGTCAGCCGCTAAAGTAAGAACGGAAAACTCCGGGAGTCCATTTTCTTTTCCTTCTGGTTTCTTTGTAATTCCTGTTACAGTATACAATAAATTTGGGATCTGTGGTATCTTTTTTCTTTGCTGTTTTCGTAATCTATGATATAATAGCAGGAACCGAAGAATTATCGTGGCTGAAGTTCACGATAATGTTCTAATTTTTTATTCACAAAGGAGGATCCTATCGATGGAATATACAACAAAAGGTACCTGTTCCAGAAAAATTCTGTTTGAGGTAGAAGACGGTAAAGTACACAACGTACAGTTCGTAGGCGGATGCAACGGAAACACACAGGGTGTTGCAAGACTCGTTGAGGGCATGGACGTAAACGAAGCCATCTCCCGCATGAAAGGCATCGACTGCAACGGACGCGGAACATCATGTCCAGACCAGCTTGCAAAAGCGCTGGAACAGGCTATCCAGAAATAACTTTTTTTACGCTTGCTCTTTTTTATTATAATAACTCCCCGGGGAATGCTCACCCCGGGGAGTTTGTAATTTATCCACTTCTGTTTTTTCTTTTCTGATGCAGCACAGCTTCCCTGCCGCCTGCTTTCTTCCGGTTTTTCTTCTATATTAATAGCACAGTCTTTCTTCCAGCCACCGGACTGCTTTATCTGTCCCATTTGTCGCAGAGACTGTTGATCTGGTCAGCAAATTTGGAAAGATCTTTGTTGGCGCCGCCTTTGTTTCTTGTAATAACCGTAAGCAGCCGCTGACCAGCCGCAACGAGGCGGTCGAAGACGGCATTTCCGCTGCTTCTCGTGCGCAGGGTTCCTGCATTTGCGGCACTTTCTTTCTGGATCGGAATGCCGACAGTTTTCTCGATAAATTCATTTTCTTTCAGATCAAATACGGTTCCGGAGAACGGAGCCATCGCCGGATAACGGAATTCATCCCACAGTTTTTCTGCAAAAAGTTCCGTCACCTTATCCTCTCCGTGCGTCACGAAAACACGGTCCGGTTTTGCCCGCAGACTGCCCGCCCATTTGAGCAGTCCTTCCTGATCTGCGTGGCCACTCATGCCCGGGAACTGGATGATGTGCGCGTTCACATGAACCTCTTCCTGGAACAGTTTCACTTCCTTCGCGCCTCCGATCAGCGCCCGTCCCAGTGTACCGACGGCCTGATAGCCGACGAAGAGAACCGTACTCTCCTGCCGCCAGAGGTTGTGCTTCAGATGATGCTTGATTCGTCCTGCATCGCACATGCCGCTTGCGGATATGATGACCTTCGGGGTTTCGTTGAAGTTGATGGCTTTCGACTCATCGGATGTGATCGAGAGCTTTAAGCCCGGAAACAGAATCGGATTAATGCCCTGCGCAAGGAGCGCAGCTGCATCGGAATCGTAGCACTCTTTCTGATGATCGCGGAAAATATTGGTTGCCTCAACGGCAAGCGGACTGTCCACGTAAACCGGGAATTCGCCGTGGCCGTGAACCAGATGTTCTGCCTTAATTTCACGAATAAAGTACAGCATCTCCTGCGTTCTTCCAACAGCAAACGACGGGATCACGAGGTTGCCGCCGCGGTCGAGCGTTTCCTGAATGATTTTTGCCAGCTCCGGTACATAATCCGGTTTCGGACCGTGGCTCCGGTCACCGTAGGTGGATTCCATAATCACGTAATCAGCGCTCTCCGGGTACTCCGGGTCGTTGATCAGCGGCTGATGGATATTTCCGATATCGCCGGAGAAGAGCAGTTTTTTCGTCACACCGTCCTCTGTCAGCCACAGCTCAATGGATGCGGAGCCGAGCAGATGACCGGCATCGAGAAAACGGATCTGAATGCCGTCCGATAGTGTCACACGCTGATGATACGGAATGCCCTCCAGCAAGCGGATCACGCCGAGGGCGTCCTCCATTGTGTATGGTGTGACGTAATCTTCTTTTCCCGCCCGACGGTTCTTGCGGTTCCGCCACTCGGCCTCGGCGAGCTGAATGTGTGCACTGTCGCGGAGCATGATGTCCGAAAGCGCTACCGTCGCCGGAGTCATATAGATTGGGCCGCGGAAGCCGTGCGCATACAGCAGCGGCAGATTTCCGGTATGGTCGATGTGCGCGTGCGTGATCAATACAAAATCAAGCTGGGATGCCGGGACCGGAATCGGCTTGTTTTCATAAATATTCGGTCCCTGCTCCATACCGCAGTCCACTAAAAACTTCTTTCCGGCAGCCTCCAGATAATAACAACTGCCCGTCACTTCATGTGTTGCTCCAAGAAATGTAAGACGCATAAGATGCCTCCTGTTCTCCCGTGTTTGTTCGGGGACAAAATGTTGTCACTGTGGGTCAAATCACACGTTATGCGTTTGGCCCGTTATCGCGGCAGTCGTCAAGTTCTCATGCCAGCATGGTCTTTGACGCATTGTCCGCGAAAATAATCTGAAATTCCTTTTGTATTTTATGCTTATTCTCTCTTTTTTGATTATTATAGCATAATATCTGGCAGATTCCAACGGAATTTTAAGGCAGATTGCACAACAATCTTGATATTTTTGTTCAATTATGGGCATCGGCTTGTAGAAACGTACAGAAAAGAGGCACCGGTATTCCTGCAGTAATACCGATGCCTCACTTATCGGGGTCAGCCGATGTTCCGTATGATCACTCACACGCTGAACATAGTAACACATGATGACTCAGATCTGTGTTGTGGTTGGAAAAAGGAATTTCGACGCGTTGAAAATCCTGAAAGATCTGCGTTTTCGTCTTAATATATTCATTGTTATAAGGTTTCTATAGGGGACTGGCCCCGGTTTTTTAAGGGGTGAGGGAGTTGTAAACTAATGGGCTAGAAATTCTTTTTATTCGTTTACATCTCTCTCTTGTGCTTGTATAAATAATACTTTTTTGCTCGTTTTTGAATAAATTTTGTAGTTACCTTGAAAATTCCTTAGCCAATATAAATACCATTGGTTGAGCTTCCACCATTTTCAAGCACACCATTTTTTGTACACGAATGATAGCCTCTTAAGCGATAATAGTAACCTTTCTCTACCTTTATCTGTGTACTAAAATATAAAGAATTGGTATTATAATCTACATTTTCCCATTTTTTGTAACTATAAAAATCTTCTGGTCCACTTGAACGTTCCAAATATACATTCAATTTTACCGTGTTACAACTTACATTGCATTGCGTTGCCCCTGTAATTCCAATATATCCATTACCATTATTTGTAATTCTTACAACACCTTGATGTAAATATGTACTTCTTGCTACACTTTGATAAGTTCCAACTGATTCAATCTCATTTGTTAACTCAGATCCATCAATTGTTTGTCCTAAATAATCCAACGCATCAGCTTGTACGTTCACTGTATTCAATGACATCATAAGGACGAGCATCGCGCAAAAGAGTACACTTTTTAAATTCATAACCTTTTTCATACTTCCTCTTTCCCCTCATCTTCATCTACATACTATATACGTCAAAGCCTCTGCTTAATTACACATTATACTGCATTTCATTTAAAATTTTTATTAGCTCTTCTTTTTCTATTTGTCCACTTAATTGATAATATGCATCCTTATATCTCCACAATGCATAATAATTTTCTTCATCATTTTCGGAAATAGTTCCCACTTCAACTTCTATTGCTTCATCAAGTGTATCTACCTGAACTTTTTCTTTATCTTTCCAACTTCCTTGTGATAAATCATTTTCATTTGCCGCTAATTGAAAATACACAATATGCTCATTATACTGATACTCTATCCAAGCTATTTGCGTGTCCTCAAATACCATATATTTACTATACTCCATTCCTGCAGGAATATAATAAAATTCTGGAACTGGCAAATGTAATTTTTCTTTTATTTCTTTTTGTGCCTCATCTATACTTCCTTCTGTATATTTTCTTTCCTCACCATTATCTACCCATGTAGTATCGCCCGTATTTCTCACTCCATTAATCGTCTCCACCAGTCGAATCCGATTCGCCTCGCTCGTCATACTAGCTCCAAAAACACACGCCCCCACAACCAACACAACACCAGCCGCCTTTGCCGTCTGTACCCAGTGTTTTGTTGTTTTCGCTCTCTTCGCAATCTTCTTCTGTCTCTCCGCCTGCTTTTCGCGTTCTGCCTTTCTCTCCACGATCTGGCGGCGGATCTCCAGTGTTTTTTCTGTCGGATTCCCTTCCGCGTCCGCGAGTCCTTCCTTCTGGAGTCGCTGCTGGAAGCGCTCGTACATTGCGTTCAGTTCTTCCTCTGAAAGTGCAGGCGCAGTCTCCGGCTCCTGTTCTGTTGCTGTGTTTCCTTCCTCTGCCTTTACAACTGCCGATTCCCCTTCCACCGTTTTCGAATCCGCAGCCATTTTTTCTTCCATCGTCTGCTCCAGTTTCTTTTTCAGCTGTTCTTCTTTTTCTATCTTTTTCATCTTCTTCCGTTCCTCGGCATTTTCCATGTTGTAACCGCTCTTGACTTTTTTTCTTCTTGAGGGGATAATAAAAGCCAAATGATATTATCAAATTCCAGGGAGGAATTCTCATGAAGCATATTGTTCTGACAGGCGGAGGTACCGCCGGCCATGTTACCCCGAATATTGCCCTGATTCCAAAATTAAAGGAAGCAGGTTATAAAATCTCTTATATCGGTTCCTACGACGGTATGGAGCGCAAGCTGATCGAAGATCTCGGCATTCCGTACTACGGAATTTCATCCGGAAAGCTGCGCCGCTACTTCGATCCGAAAAACTTTTCCGATCCATTCCGCGTCGTAAAAGGCTACTTTGAAGCAAAAAAACTGCTCAAAAAGCTGAAACCAAACGTTGTCTTCTCCAAAGGCGGCTTCGTTTCGGTACCGGTTGTCCTTGCCGCCAAAGCATGTAAAGTCCCGGCGCTCATCCATGAATCGGATATGACGCCTGGCCTGGCAAATAAGCTGTGTATTCCGTCCGCTGCAAAGGTCTGCTGTAATTTCCCGGAAACCGTTAAATGTCTCCCGGAAAACAAAGCCGTTCTGACCGGAACGCCAATCCGCCAGGAACTGCTGTCCGGCGATGCGCGGGAAGGCCTGAAGTTCTGCGGATTCAATGCCGCAAAACCGGTTATTCTCGTCATCGGAGGAAGCCTCGGTTCCGTCGCTGTCAATCATGCGGTCCGTTCTATTTTACCAGAACTTCTGAAAGATTTCCAGGTGATTCATCTCTGCGGTAAAGATAAACTGGATGCATCCTTAAACGGCACCGAAGGTTACGTTCAGTTCGAGTACATCAAAGATGAGCTCCCGGATCTCTTCGCCGCAGCAGATCTGATCATCTCCCGCGCCGGCGCAAATGCGATCTGCGAAATCAGTGCTCTGGCAAAACCAAACATTCTGATTCCGCTTTCTGCCAATGCCAGCCGCGGAGACCAGATTTTAAATGCGCGTTCCTTTGAGCGTCAGGGTTACAGTAAAGTTCTGGAAGAAGAATCCGTGAATGCGCAGACCCTTCAGTCCGCAATCCGTGAGGTTTACGAAAACCGTCAGACCTATATCAATGCGATGAAGAAGAGCAGCCACACCGATTCCATCGGCCGCATCCTTTCCCTGATCCAGGAATGCGAACGCAAATAGTAACTACAGAAATCCCCTTTCTCTGGCTTTGTCAGCAAAGTGCTGGCAAAGCCATTTTTTCGTCCGGGTCATTTTCACCCGCAGATTTCCTATGGTGATACCCATTTCGGATGCTACTTCCTTTTCCGAACGCTCATGCACCTTGATTTCACGCGTAATATAATAACCCGATTCATCATGATCTTTCAGTGCATCCATCACTTCCCGAAAAAAATGATTTCTCTCCTGCTTTTCTTCCTCTGCAAGCGTCGGAAGTTCCATCTCTTCCGCCCGAAGATCCTCATCCAGTTCGTTCCAGTCAAAACGTTGTGCTTTTCTTTGATAATCAATTCCCAGATTCTTTGCAGAGACACGGACCCAGCCTTCTACTCTGTCTTCATCCAGCGCATCAATATTCAGGTACAGTTTCACCATCGTTTCCTGTGCGATATCATCCGCATCAGCTTCATTGTGTACCACCTGCATTGCGGCTGAATAGGCTGTCATTACATACTTTTTATATATTTCTGAAAAGTTATTTTTGTCCATTGTTCTCCGCCCCTGTTCGTCTGTCATTGATTCTTTTTCTGGCTGCTGCCAGCCTTTTCTCAGGCCTTCAGCTCTGCCGTCACGCTCTCAATAATCTGCTCTTTTACCGCATCCTCGAGAGTTCCCTGCTTCCATGCAGCAATACCGGCATTGTCACCTTCATATCTTGGAATCAGATGCATATGGAAGTGGAATACCGTCTGTCCTGCTGCCTCACCATTGTTCTGTACCAGATTGAAGCCATCGGAATGAAGCGCTTTCGTCATGGCCGTCGCCATTTTTTTGCCGAGAATCATTGCTTTCGCTGCGGTTTCATCCGGAATTTCATAAATGTTTGCAAAATGCTGTTTGGGAAGAATCAGTGCATGTCCTTTCGTTGCCGGTCCCTGATCCAGAATGACACGGAACTCATCGTCCTCATACAGTGTCGCGGTTGGAATTTCTCCGTTTGCTAATTTACAAAAAATACAATCCATGATCTTTTTCTCCTTTACTTTTTTTAATTTTTCTGTTGTTCAGAATCCCGTTCTGCACGGTTCCGAACAACTCTATTTTCTCACTATTTGTCGAAAAATGTCAAATAATGCAGAACGCTTTTTGTTGCGCGCTCCCCCTTTTCAATGCTAAACTTTTGCCTAATCAAAAATCATTACCTACGCATCATAAGGAGGATACGGCTATGTCAAAAGAACCAACAACCAATTCACAGGGCTTATCGGAAGAATGTCACGCTATGATTTCCCGGATTTCACATGAGGTTCGAAATCCTGTTGCGGTTATCCACAGCTTTCATCAGCTTCTTCTTTTAGCGCATCCGGAGCTTTCCAACGATCTCTATTTTCAGAAAATCCAGGAAAATATGGCTTTTCTGAACTCCCTGCTTGATGAGCTCTCCTGCTATAATCATTCATATCGGGCGGTACGCGCTTACGTGAATCCTTATCTTCTGCTCCAGAATCTCTGTGCCGATACCGGCGTTCTCCTCGAAAAACAACAGGTTTCCATTGAACTTGTCAAGGAATCTGCCATTCCGCGCTTTGCCCTTGATACCACGCAATTTCGTCAGCTTTTTCTGAACCTGATCCGAAATGCGGCGGAAGCAATGCCTTCCGGCGGAACGATCAAAATCTCTCTCTGTTTCGACGGTGACTTTCTGACCATCCGTGTGCAGGACACTGGCTGCGGAATCCCCGCCGAGGATCTGCCGACTCTCTTTGACCTTTTTGTCACACATAAGAAAAACGGAACCGGCCTTGGACTTGCCATCTGCAAGGAAATTGTAACCGCACACGACGGCACGATTTCCGTTTCTTCCGTTCCCGGGGAAGGAAGCACCTTTACGGTCGTTTTCCCCTTTTCCTGATCCTTGCCATTCCCGGATAGAGAACCGCCATCAGGACTGCACCTGCCAGAAAACCGCCGATGTGTGCGAAGTTGTCCACATTTGAAGACTGGCATCCGACCAGCAGCGAAAGGACAGCCATGACGGCCATCCGCCGAAAGGTGAGATCCTCCAGCCTTCCTTTCCGAAATGCCAGAAGAACAAGCATCGCTCCGACTGCAGAAAAAATCGCTCCTGAAGCGCCGGCGGAAACTGCCGGTGCTTCCCCTGTTTTCATCAGGAACAGTTCATGCAGATACGAGCACAGATTTCCGACAAGTCCGCCACCCAGATAGATGACCAGATAACGGATCTTTCCAACTGCGCGTTCCAGGTAATCCCCAAGGAACAAAAGAAGCAGCATGTTGTTGATCAGATGCTGGATGCCAAAGTGAAGAAACATACTCGTAAACAGGCGATAGTATTCTCCGCTCTCAATCAGCGGCGCATACGCCGCACCGCAGTCCATCATATGTCTGGAGCTCTCTGTCCCTCCGGTCAGTGTGACTGCAAGGAATACCAGAATATTGCATACGACGATGACCAGATTGATGCTGTTTTTTGATCTCTTCCACATACGGTCCACGATATCTTCGTTCGGATCGTAACTGTTTTTCCTTTGTTTTTCCATTACATCATTTCCTTATTTGTGCTATTTTTTTATTATAATTTAATTCACTTGTAAATGCAAGAAATCGTCAATTTTTTTTCTTTTTTGATAAATGTTTTTCGACAATTATTGACGCTTCACAACGGCTTTCGACGTTTTATGACGTTATTTTTTACATTATTTCTCTTTTTAGTTTTATACATAATTTTCTTTTCTATAATATTTTTGTTTCATTCGCATAACTTTTTTCTTCGATCATTCTGCCATATTAAAAATAACGCATCCAGCGCTTTCTCCAAATCGAAAAAGTGTAATGCGTCATTTTTCTCTAATTTCTGTTTTTCTCTCCCGCCTTATACCGGTATTTCTTCCCGGCAAATGAGATATCGTCTCCATCCTCCAGCTTCTTTTTTGTCTCGCCCATCAATGGAACGCCATTCACCGTTGTTCCGTTCCGCGAATTCAGATCCAGCAGATAATCTCCCTCTTCTGTACTGACCAGCTTTGCGTGAAGGCGGCTTACCGTACGGTATGGCAGAATTACATCTGCCGCCGCTGACAGTTTTCCAATCAATGTGCTTCCGCGTTCAATCGGAATCAGCGGAAGATCAATCGGATCTATCGGAATCAGATATGCCCTTCCCTCATCCTCCGGGCTGGTCAGCAGTTCCGTTTTTCCAAACAGATCCTCTTCATGCCCTTCCAATTCCATCAGGCTGTGCATCTTTCTGTTTTCCTGTTCTTCATTCTTTTCCCATGTTTTCTCTTTTTCGACTGAGGAATCCCTTCTCCATCCCTGCTGTTCTGTATCGCTTTGCGGATTCCATGTTCCATCTTTCTGTTTTAAGCCCTTCCGATTCTGATATTCCGAAAATACATCTCCTGTTTCTCCTTGTTTCCGGATTCCTGCGGCCTTCCCATAGCTTCCTGTTTCTGTTCCCGACTGCCGCTTTTTCCATCGGCTGACAAGTTCCAATACCAGACTTACAATTCCCACAACAGCCGCCGCTCCTCCCAGCACCAGATACCAAACAGTTTCGGCCTGTGTCCACCGCAGTGCCAGCACACCTCCCAGAAATCCGATGCAGATCACTGCTTCCACAATATTTTTCCAGCCTCCCTCATCCTTTTCTTCCTCCGCTTCCACAAAAAAATTTTCCGCCGCTTCCGCTTCTTGTTCTTCCCAAAGTGTTTCTTCCATCTGTACAGGCGGATTTTCTTCCCTGGAACGCTCTTTTCCCTCCTGCTCCGTCGTTTCTTTCTTCTCTTTCCCTGTCTGATATAAGAGTGCCTGAATCATCTCAACCGAAAAGATCTCCGCCGAAATCTCCCGATACAGTCCATACCCGAGTACCACCGCATCCTGCTCCTGGTGATCCAGCTTCGGCAGCAGATATTCCATCAGCTCCCGGATCTGCTTCTGAAAACACTCTGTGTGTCTCTGCTTTCCCGGCAGATAACAGAAGGAAAAGTTCTCCAGATTTGCATCTGCAAAAACCAGCTCCGGCTGCAGAACGAGGCCGTCCGGTGCAAGCAGGTACTGCCCCAGTTCTTCGAGAAGATCCAGCAGCTGTTCAAACAGTTTCCGCAGCGCCTCCGCCCCAATCGAGCGCTGTTCAAACACACTCTGAAGCGACTGCCTTGATGTCACCTCATAGTAAAACAGTGTTTTATCATCCATTTTCCCGATTTTGCAGTCCAAAAGCCCTGGGATTGCGTTTGTCAGCAGCATACGGATCTGATACGACGCCGTGTCCGGCTCTTTTTCCTCCTGTAAAATAACATATGTATGATTCAAATCTCTTTTATAATCAATCTGCATTTCTCCGCTTCCGTCCTTACTTCTGGTTCCAGATCTGTTTTACTGCCCGTATCTTCCGGATCGTTTTCACCGGATTGTTTCTCCTGCTTTCACTCAAAACCGAATATTCCCACGCGTTCCGGCTCCAGATTGGCAGAATGTTTCCTTCTGCTTTTATCTGAATCTCTTTTTCTCTGCACACCGTCTGTACGGTCACCGGTTCAGCCGGAAGCGGTATCTGGGAAATCCACCATTCCATCCGGCTTTGGGCGGCTGCCTCTCCTTTTTCCACGGACAGGCGGCCTTCACTGGCGGCAAGCATTGTGCTTTCATATGCCGCAAATGTATACCAGCTCCGTGCGTGCACAAAAAATGTCAGCGACAACAGAAGAAAAATCACCATCAGAACAAGCGGCACGACCAGAACTGCCTCTACCGTAATACTTGCTTTTCTCATTTTCACTTTCAAAGCATTCCGCACCTCCCCACAAATCCAAGCAGCAGAAACGGCACCAGCGGTATAGAATCCTGTTTCCGTATTTTCTTCCGCATCAGAAGGACTCCGCAGAGTACCGAACAGAGAATGAGTCCCAGCGTCAGAACGCCGAATGTCTGCCCAAATCCCAGCCAGATTCCAACCGTCAGAAGCAGAAGGCCGTCCCCGTATCCCACCTGTTCCCGTGATATATAACTGAGCGTCAGAAATCCCGCTCCCGGCAGCAGGGACAGCAGCCATTCCAGCCACGATGTCTGTTCCACCAGAATCTGCCATCCAATGCCTGCAAGGAATAAAACACCGGTCAGGACAAGGCTGATCTGCCGTTTCCTCACATCCATTCCGGCAAGAATCCCCAGATACAGCAATATAATTGCACTCTTTACTTCTTCCTGATACACAGCCGCGGCCTCCTTTCCGCAAACCCGAGTTTCTGTTTACCGTCCTTCTTTCCGGTCTCACCCGGAAAGAAGACACCTGCTCTGCTCATATCCGGCTTTCTTACGCCGCCTTTTTCGCGCATTTCGAGCACTGCGGCAATCCATCCGTCTGTTCCAGTGCTACAAGTTTTACTTTACGTTTCAGCCCTTTGCAGGAAAGACTGTTATGATACCGGTTTCCGTATTTCGTATAGTAAACTTCCGCACCCGCAGCGCCATTTCCCACGCACTGTTCGCATTCCTTATATTTTTCTCCATCCTGATTCCGTTTCCACGCAAGCGCACCCGGTGAGGAAACCTGGATCGAAAGATTGATATGATTGCACGACGAATCGGTATGATACACACTGCCGTTCTCAGTCACCCACACCATCTGTTTTGCTTCGCCCTCTTCTTCATCCGCCTCCTCTTCTGTCTTTCCGCAGAACAGATGCACTTTCGCACACGCTGCAATTCCCCGGTTCCGCACCGGAACGAGGCGGTTTCCCATTCTCGGCCAGTAAATCGCTTTCAGTTCCAGCCATCCATTTTTCACACGGCTTCCTGCCAGTGTCACCATTCCATTTTCGCGGATTTCTTTTGGAATCTTTGCTTCTGCATAAGCAATGCACGCGGCCGTTTCCGGTATTTCATACGTTTCTTTTCCTGTCTCATCCACCGCGTAGGCACAGACGGAAAGATACCGCGCGGACTCCTGCAGAGATACCGTCAGCATTCCATGCAGCCGGTAAAGATCCACGATTTTTAATAACACAAGAACCGCGATCAGAAAAACAGGAAGTGCCAGTGAAGCTTCCACCGTCAGGCTTGCCCTGTTCCATTTTCGTTTTACAAAAGGCTGCTCTCCTGATCCGGATTTATAAAAATTCCCGGAAGAGTGGATAAGTTTTTTGATAAGGTTCCAGAAATAAATGTGCCGTTCAGAAGAACACCCTTTTGTATCCCTGCCGGAGTCATCCCATTTTTCAGGCTGCTCCCTGCATCTCATATCCATAATTTCTCGTAATCTCATACTCTCGTTTCCCAATTACCGCCGTAAAACCGGCTTCCAGTTCATCGACACAGCAATCCAGTCGGAAACCCGGCTGCTGCTGTTCTGTCCGCATATTGTATTCCACCAGATCCATCGCTCCAAACGTTATCGCTTTTCCCGATTTCTGCATCAAAAGCAGCCGCAGATAATCGGAATACTCCATGCCGCCCGGTGCATTTTTTCTGCTCTGATCCCCTGTTTCCAGCAGTTTCGGAAGCTGTTCCAGAGAAAGCTGCCACGATTCTGCCGTTTTGAACAGTGCTACTTTTCCACCATCCAGCAGTTCCCGCAGATCCAGAATGCTTTCTGCAAATGCCCAGCACACGGCAAGTGCCATTTTCACAAGCGGCATCGCCGCCGGAACTCCAAACGACGCGGCAATTACCCCCGCCATTGCTTCCATCTCGCCCTGCTTCTGCGCATCTTTCGCCAGATACACCAGATTTGCCGCCTCCCGCAGCGCCAGAAGACGGTTCACGGTTCCCGCCAGATTATCCTGGTCACTGTTTTTTCCGCAGAGCACATATTCCACCTGGCACTGCAGCCCTTCCTTCTTCTCCTTGCTGGTATAGCACGGAAATTTCCACAGAATATATTCGGACGAAAGCATCTTATCCACAAAGCTCAGTTCTTTTCCACACTCTGCCATGCCAAACCCGCTCTGCAGCTCCCGTTTTGATGCAAGAAGCGATACATCCGTTTCCCCCTGCGACAGTGCCTGCCCTTCCGGGAGGACCAGTCCTAAAATTCCCATTTTCATTACTTTTTGAATGACCTCAATCGGATTCACAAAATCTTCCGGTACCGGCTGCTTCTGATCCGGTTCCGAAGGCGTGCCGTTTCCAGATTCTCCTTCACCTTCTGTTTTTTCTGTTCCCTCTTCTGGCTGTTTGGATTCTTCATACTGTTTTAAAACCTCCTCTTCCTCGTAACCGCTCTGTCCGTCCTCCTGACGTTTCACGGTTTCCTGTTCTCCTCTTAATTTCTGGGAAAGCTGCTGTATTCCATAAGTTCCAAGGCTGGCTTTCATTGCCTCACAGATCTGACGGGAGAAAGCACTTCCCTCCTCGTCTGTCGCAAGACGATAGCCGCCGAGATAAACTTCTGTAACCTGTCCGCCAGATAAACTGCCTGATAGAATTCCCATCCCCGATGCAGTGGGGGACAGAACTTCTCCCGCAGTTTCTGCGACTTTTCTGCTCATGGTTTCAGGTTTCCAGACACCGCTCTTATCCCCGCCGTTATAAAAAAACAGCTCGTACTGTCCCAGCAGTGTTCTGTCATACCCGGCAAACAGAGAATACAGTCCCTGTTCCATTGCGCAGGCCGTCATCACCCGTGCATGGGCATTTCGCACCGACGCAATTGTCCCGGAAATCAGGGAAAGCATCAGTATCAGAACGAGACACAAATATGCTGTTATGCTTCCGGCTGCCCATCTTTTCTGTCTTTCTGTTTCCCTCATGGGATACAGCTCCTTCCACTTTACTTTTACTTTTTCGAACTTTAGATGCCGTGGATCGGATAAAGGATATACCGAGACACAGATATGCAAATGACATATAGGTCCGTACCGGCTTCTAAATTTTTCTTTGGAGTTCCGTATTGGACATTTTCCCGTTTATACGGTGTTGCTCTGGTTTGTGACCTTCTCCATCAGACTGTTGACCAGACTCACAAGCTGCTTTTTAAAGATTAGTACGAGTCCGATCAGCACAACGAGAATCAGAATCACTTCCACAACACCCACCGCATCTTCCTCTTTCCAGAACTCCGATATCAGCTTCATAATTCCCACCTCCCTCTCTTTACCAGCTGTTGTGGGGATAAAAACATCCCCTATGCATAAAAGGACAAAAATGCCGGAACCGTGAGTATGACCAATACAACCGCAAGCATCATGCCCATCGGAAGAAGAAGCTTTGTCGATGCCTTTTCTCCTGTTGTTTTCGCCTGCCTTCTTCTCTCCTCAAAGGCCTCCTGCGATTCCTGTTTCAATAATTCCAGCAGTCCTTTACTGCCTTTTTTCAGATTCTGCGTCAGCAGAACAGCAAGGGAACGATACGCTCCGGTTCCCATACGCATTCCCATGCGCTGGTACGCTTCCTGCTCGGAAACACCGTTTTCCATCTCCTGGCAGGTAAATACAATCTCTTCATAGGCAAAACGTTTCTGCCCGCCAAGCGCCAGATTTTTCCGGTAATCCACTGCAATCCGCTCGAGTACTTTCCGCATCCCAAGCCCGGCACCCAGAAGAAGAACCATTTTGCTGACAATTTCGGGATAATCCCGCAGCATCTGTTCTTCTCTTTTCTGCCTTGCTTTTTCTTGTTCCCTTCCTTTTGCCGCCCAGCAGACTGCTCCTGCCGCCGCGGCAAGTGCCATAAGTTCCAGACCTGTCAGATCCGGCACTTTTGACCATGTTACAGTTTCTCCGTTCAGTGTCTCCGGCAGATAATAGGCTGTTTCTTCGGGATGCGCTTCGTTTTCTTTTTCCACTGCTTTTTTCAGTGCCCTAAGAACCGCATCCCGCCCTTTTATCTCCGGTGGATAGACCTGAACCTTCCGTATATATTCTGTTGTTTCCCCCTGAAGTTCCAGTTCCGCTTTCAGCGTAACCTCCACTCCTTCTTCGGGAATCTCGTCTGACAGCAAACCCCGGCTGTCAATCAACAACGGCCTGTCTGTTTCCCAGCTAAGCGCCACCGGGCTTCCCGGTATTTCCGTAACCAGATCCATGTTTCTGTTTACCGTATGAAAAGACAGATTCTCACCTAAGATGATTTCATCCAGCGCCTCTATCGCCGCACTGAACGCCTCTTCTATCTCTTCTGCGCTGTAAGCTCTTGCAGGTACAGACAGTGTAATTCTTTCCGGTTTCTGATTTCCAACAGAAACCTCAAGTTTTTCCTCTGTCGGTTGGCTGCCTAAGGCACCCCGTTCCAGTTGAAGTTCCGCTTTTTCATCTCCTGAAACTTTTCGCACTCCGATCGGAAGGCAGAGTGCAGTGCCCGCTATAAACCCTGTCGCTGCAAGGCAGAAAATCCGTCTCACCAATTTGTGATCTTCCGCCTTTTTTCTCATCCGGAAATACCAGATGAACAGCCCCGCCCATGCGGTCAGACAAATCCACAACATTTGATTCCTCCCTTTTTTGCGGACGAATCGTTATGATTCGCAGTCTTACTTTTTAAACTTCAATTGCTTCTTAAAACTCAATGTCCAGAATCTTCTTTCCAAGCACCCATGCCGCCAGATACACGGCAAGGCATCCGCTCATGAAGAAAACCCCGATTACATTCCCATACATCACACTTAAGAATTCCGGAAAGGAAAGCTGTACATATCCCAGAATTCCAAACGGCACAATACTCATAATATTCTGCTCGAACCGCCGGGAAGAAACGCCCGCACGGATTTCCCGCATCGTGTCAATTCTCGTACAGAAAATATCCCACGTATTCTGAAAGATCTCGCAGACATTTCCTCCTGTCCGCTTCGCAATCACCAGTACACTTGCAAACGTCGCAATATCGTCAATGCGGCTTCGCACCGCAAGATCCTGAAACAGTTGTTCCACCGGCACGGAAATCATCATTTTATGACGCATCCGGCGCAGTTCCTGTACCAGAATGTTTTCTTTTCCCAGCGACTGTTCCAGCTGTCCTGCCGCCTCCAGCACTGCATTTTCCATGGAATAGCCGGAACGCAGTGCCGTGTGCATCCACGCAATCAGATCCCGGAAGCTGTCGTACAGCTCCTCTTTCCGTCTCTGAATCCGGTTTTTCCGATACGTGTGAAAACATACGATTCCAACCGGAACCACAGCAATGCATGCCCACCACGCCCGGTAACAGAGCAGGTTCACAGCGGCGGCAATCCCAAGACTGATTCCCGCTATTTCGAGATATTCCCGACCGGTAAATTCCCAGGTCTGATAGTCGATCCCCTTCGTCTCCTTCTCCTCTGCCATGCCCGTCTTTACCTGGCTTCCCTCACGTATTCTCATCCTGTTTTCCCCTCCAGTTTTTCTCTGTGTACCAGTTCGCCTGTCTTTTGCAGGCCTCTCCCATATTCTCTTCGAAACAAAGAAACCGTTTTGATTTCGTCCTCCTCCATCCCTGTGATCTCTGCGATCTCCTCCACCCGACGGCTTCCATCCTCCCCGCGTCCTAAATGCACGAGAATTTCGATTCCCGATGCAATCTGGCGGCGGATTGCTTCCAACGGGAGCTGCACTCCCATCAGTACCATCGTTTCCAGACGGGAGATCATATCTTTCACGCTGTTTGCATGTGCCGTGCTCAAAGATCCCGCATGCCCGGTATTGAGTGCGGATAATAATTCAAACGTTTCCGCTCCGCGCACTTCGCCGATAATTACGCGGTTCGGCCGCATACGCAAAGCTGCGCGGATCAGATCGCGGATCGTAATTTCTGTTCCTGATTCCAGATTTGCCTCTTTTGCTTCCAGCCGCACCAGATTCTCCACACCCTGGATCTGCAGCTCTGCATTGTCTTCGATGGTTATGATGCGCTCGCCCTTTGGAATGTAGGCGGAAAGCACATTCAGAAATGTCGTTTTGCCAGATCCGGTCGCCCCGCCGATCATCATGCTGTAGCGGGTCCGGACGAGGGCCTGCAGAAACTCTGCCGCCTCTTTTGTAATACTCCCGATGGAGACCAGAAATTCCATCGTCACCGCCTGCTCCGGAAAGCGGCGGATGGTCAGAATCGGTCCGTTTAATGCGACCGGTTTCATGACAACGTTGACGCGGTCTCCATTTTCCAGCCGTGCATCCACAATCGGATTCTGTTCATTCACCACGCGGTTGCACCGGCCTACAATCTGCTGAATCACATCCTCCAGCTTTTCTGCGGAGGTAAAGCTTTTGCCGTATCTCTCGATTCTGCCGTTCCGTTCCACGAAGATATGCTGATAACCGTTTACCATAATTTCGGTAATTCCCGCATCTTCCAGCAGCTCCTGCAGGACATCGAGCCTCCGCACACTGTAGAACAGCTGTCTGCGCAGCTCCGCCTTCTGTGCCACCGGAAGATACCGTGTTTCTTCTTCCCCTAAAATCAGACCGTCAATCTCTTCGAGAACCTCTCCGTCATCCGGTTCGGATGCGATATCGATCCGCTCCATCAGTTTTCTCCGCAGAATTTCCGGCATTGTCATGTTTCTTCTCCTCTTCTGCCGTCCCGCAGAATCTGACGCACATAGTCGCCTAGCTCGCTCCAGACAAGCTCCTCAAAGTAGGCTTTTCCCGTCCGGTTTGCCGTGTGGAACGGAACGTGAATTTTCCGCATCTTGTCCAGCACCGACTGGCAGTCCCACCGGCGCAGCAAATTTTCAAACTGCTCCATTTTTGCCGCAGAAATCACATCATTCCTTATCGGAACGTAAATTTCATTGCAAAAATCCAGGATCTGATACAGATCCGCCACACCATCCCCGAGGTCGAGAATCAGCACTTCATAGCTGCTGTTCTTCTCAATCTCCTGAAACAGCCATTTCCATTCTTCATATTTTGCAGTCTGAATGTCCATCGGCGATGCGGCGGGCGGCAGATAATCCAGATTCTGCATCGACTGGACCATTCCGCCCAGTTTGTAGATGATGCCCTGATTTTCCTGTCTCGCATAATACAGAATATCGCTCATCCCCCTGTCGTAACTGCATTCCAGCAGCCGTTCAAATCCGGAATAGCTCTCCATATTGAGATACAGCACTGCCCGCTCCTTCGCCAGAATCTGCCCCATCGTCAGGGCAAACGAGGTCTTCTGCGTCCGTCCGACCGGCGAATAAATGCCGATGATGCGCATTTCCTTTTTCGGCAGCAGTGCAGGCGATGTATCGACACCATTTTCTACGCCGTAGCACGCCATGACCTCGCGGATCACCTTTTCCGACGACTGGTATTTGTAGACCGCCGGATACTGATCCAGCACCGGACTGTGTACGCCCTCGGACAGAATGATAATCTGACGGATCGGATACCGGCGGATCTCTTCTTTCATCGCTTTATCCGAAATCAGAAGAATCTCTGTTTCGTTATTCTTTGCGAACTCCAGAAACATCTCCGCACTGGAAAACGCATGCACTTCGAACGGAATATTTCTCTTCTGGTTCAGATATTCCATAAAATTGCGTGCATATTCCATTTCCGTGTCACAGACTGCAAAAACACTCTTTTTCTTTGCAGTATTCAATAAAATCCCCCAATCCAGAGCAGCACTCCCATCAGCACGGGAACGGAAAAATGGATGCACTCCATGCCCCACTTCCCATCGTAATAGGGAACCGGCTCTGTTTTTTTCTGGTATTTTCTTTTGGTAAAATAAGTTTGGAAATAATTGAAAAATTTGGTAAGACGCTGCGGTAAATTTCCGCAGACGAGAATAATTCCGATAGATAAGACCGCTCCAGACAGGAACGACACAATCATACATTTCAGGATCGCTGGCACACCGAGAAAGCCTCCAACAGCGGATAGGAGTTTGATATCTCCCGCGCCCAGCATATGAAAATAGAACAGAATGTAAAGTGCGAGTATCGGGAAAAGCATCCCAAAAAGAAAAATACCCGCTCCCGCGGCGCCATAGCGGATGAGCTGTGTAACCAGCCCGGCGATCCATGCGGTGATAATCCATTCATTTGCAATTCTGCGTGTTCTTAAATCCATCCATACCGCCCCTGTCGCAACTGTCAGTACCAGACAGTGCTGCAAAGACATTTTGTCTCTCACCTCCCGTTTCGTTTGGGTCAACTTGATTGTGAGGTCATTATAGTTGCCTCTTTTCGATTTGTCCAGCGGTTTTCGGCAACTTTTTCCGGTTTGTGAATTGCCTCCAAAAACGGGATGAAAATTTCTCACACCAAAAAGAAAAATCGTGTGAAAGGTTTTCCGTTTTTCGCGGATTCGTAGAATCGTATCGCAATTTCACCGCTGCTTTTTGGCTATTATTTTATGATCCTTTTTTGAAAGAAATTTTCCAGCCGCATCACAGTAAAAAGAAACAGACCAGAACTTTTTTCTTCGTTCTGGTCTGCTTCTATACAGTTTTTTCTGTTTTTACTGAATAAAATCCGCGTACTCCGCTCTGCTGACCTTTTTCAGATCCTCCGGCGCCATGCACAGCGTGGTTCCGATTCTTCCCCCGCTCACGTAAACTTTATCAAATTGTGCCGCACATTCCTGAATCACGGTCGGATACTGTTTTTTCATTCCGATCGGGCTGCATCCGCCGCGGACGTATCCGCTGACTGCAGTGATATCTTTGACATGGATCATCTCGATGGATTTCTCCCCCACCGCTTTCGCCGCTTTTTTCAGATCCACTTCCTCTGCGATCGGAAGCACCAGCACATAATACTGCTTGCTTTTTCCCTGTGCCACAAGCGTTTTAAACGACTGCTCGACCGGCGCGCCGGTTTTCTCTGCTGTGTGAAGTCCGTCGATAAATTCATCGCATTCATATTGAAGAACTTCGTATTTGATTTTCTGGCGGTCCAGAATCCGCATTGCATTTGTTTTGATTTCTTTTTCTTTTGCCATTATTTTCTCTCCGGTGCTCCCTGCAGTGCATACAGTTCTTTTTTGAGCTGTTTGATTTCTTTTTTCATCTCAATATTTTTCTGTTTCAGCCGTACGACAGCATCCCCGGCTTCTTCCGGTTTTACAGAAAGTAAACGTGCAATGCCGAGGGTATTGATGTGTTTTAAGCAGTAATCCGCATACGCTTTTTCACCGGAAAGCATGGTCACGCGGACGCCGCCTTTGTATTTCTGGGCACTTAAGATTTTGATCAGACGGATTTCCCCTGTTTTTGCAACGTGGGTTCCGCAGCACGCACAGCTGTCGTAGCCTTCGATCGTCACAATCCGCACCTGGCCCCCGATCTCTTTTTTGCTCCGGTAATCCATGGTTTCCAGCTTTTCCTTTGACGGATAACTGATCGTAACCGGAACATTTCGAAGCACGGCTTCGTTTGCCTCCTGCTCCACATCGTAGAGCTGCTCCTCGGTCAGAACGCCGTCAAAATCAACGGTAATGACATCACTTCCCATATGGAATCCAACGTTGTTGAAACCGTAAATCCGATGCACGATACCTGACACGATATGCTCTCCGCAGTGATTCTGCATATTGGAAAAACGTTTTTCAAAGTCAAGTTTTCCAACTACCGTTTTGCCCGGCTCGAGCGGTGCTTCCACGGTATGCCAGATTTCGCCGTCGATTTCCTGTACATCCGTTACAAAAATTCCATCCAGTGTTCCCTCATCTGCCGGCTGGCCGCCGCCCTCCGGGAAAAATGCGGTCTGATCCAGCAGCACGCGGTACATGCCGCCCTCGCAGACGCTCCGTTCTACGGTTGCCTCAAATTCACCCAGGTACGCATCCTGATCAAATAATCTTGTTGTGCTCATAATTTTTCCTCTTTTCCGTCTATTCGTTTACAATGTCAATCTGGCACATTTTCATAGCTTCCAATGCATTTTTATGACTCTGCGGCGTTACGCCCGCGCACGCGGATGCATCGACAGAAATCGGCACTTCCGGATAAAATGCTTTCAGCAGCATGGCATTGGAAATCACGCAGATGTCGGTGCAGAGTCCCACGAGTTCAATGAATTCCGGCACGCCGCCTGCCAGTTTTTCGATCTCCTCCGGCAGATTTTTTGCACCGAAGGTGATTTTATTCATCACCACGGCCTGTTTTTTCTCCGCCATTTTCTGAATTGTATCCTGCAGTGCATGACCCTTCGTTCCTTCGATACAATGCTCTACCGGAAGTTTTCTGCCCTCGGACGTTTCCAGATAATCCGCAAAATGGGTATCTCTGGTGCAGATAACAGCTCCGTCAAACGAATCCATCACCTCTGCAACGCGGTCAACAATCCCGACCGCCTCTTTCGTGCCGAGACTTCCGTCGATAAAATCATTCTGCATATCTACTACAATTAATACTTTCATCTTTGTTCTCCCTTCTGGGACATTTTTTTATAAATGCTGCATCCAGCTCAGTGCCAGTGAAATCCAGCTCTGGCACTCTTCGCGTACTGCGTTCTGGTATTCATAGCTCTGTGTCTCCTCGCTTGCAAGGCCAAGGCCGTGGCCGCCGACCGGATAAATATGCATTTCTACCGGAATCTCCAGTGCATGCAGTGCAGTAAAGAACAGAATGGAGTTTTCTACCGGCACGCAGTCGTCCGGCGCGGTATGCCACAGGAAGGTCTTCGGCGTATCGAGGCTGACCTGATTCTCGAGAGACATCTCGTCTACCAGCTCATCGTACCGGTCTCCCAGCAGATTGGTGAAGGATCCGCGGTGCGCTTTCGGACCGGATGTGATAACCGGGTAGGATAACAGCAGACCGTTCGGACGAAGCTGCTCTGCGTCTACGCCAAGTTCTTCTGCAAGGAATGTTTTCTTTTTCCAGAACACACCGTACGATGCTGCCAGATGGCCGCCTGCGGAAAATCCCGCTACTACTACTTTGTTCGGATCAATATGATATTCCGCCGCATGCTCCCGCAGATGTGCAACGGTCCAGGCAAGCTGGCGGAGTGCCGTCGGATAGTGAGCTGCCGGTGCAACACTGTAATGCAGAACAACAGCGTGGTAACCGGCTCCGACAAACTTCAGCGCAATCGGCTCTGCCTCACGCTCGGACACCCATTCATAACCGCCGCCCGGGCAGATCACGATGACCGGACGCACGCGTTCCGGAGCAATCTCACGCGAGTTGTCCAGAAAATACGTATATAATTTTGCAGTTTCTTCTGTATCTTTTACTTTGACATCTAATACCTGATAATTCATAAGTTCTTCCTTTCCCACCAATTTTTCCGGGTACGGCCACAGCCGCCAGTTTTTACTCTGTTGTCATTATACCGTATCGGCGCAAAATATCAAGCGTATCACGCCAGTCACTTTTTTCTTTTCAAATTCACTTCCTCATAGTATAATAATTTTAAATTTGCATGTTTTTGAGCGGCAAATAACACACCAAGGAGGATATTGCAATTATGGATTCCAATCTTATTGTCCTTACCGATCAGGACGGAAATTCTGTCCGTTTTGAGCTTCTGGATATCGTAGAATACAAGGAGGATGAGTACGCAGTTCTCTATCCGGCCGACGGCGGCGATGACGAACCGGTACACATTCTGCGCATCATTTCCGAGAATCTCGATGTCAACGAAGCCGAGTTCGAAGGCCTCGATGACGATGAACTGATCGACACCATTTATCAGATCTTCCGCGAGCGCAACGATCTGGACGACTGATTCTGCCACGCAAAAAGAGCAGCATTTTTACCTTTCACACGCCGGTAAAATGCTGCTCTGTTTGTGTTCCTGACTTTCCAGTTGCTATCTACAGTTTATACTGCATCAAGTTCCTCTGGGATAAGTATTTGATATTCGATTGCCATTTTTATTTCCTTCTGCTTATTTTCTCACATCCAGCACCTGCACATACGGGTCGTCCTTTGTGCATGGTTTCCAGTCGTCTTTTCCCTCTGCGTTCGGGTTTCCGGTTTTCATGAAATTGGTCCAGTCGTCCATCATTTCTTTGCTGAGGGCATAGTCGCCTTCGGTTTTCGGGCGCCAGCTTCGGCCCAGGGTTCCGAACATGTACCAGAGTTCGGAGGAATGGAACGCTCCGGCGTCGTCACCTAACAGGGCACGGGTGAAGTAGTAAACGTAAGCCGGTTTTCTTCCGAGTTTTTCCAGCGCAAGGCTCCAGTTGATGCATCCCTTATAGATGCCGCCGTGCTCGCCTTTTTCTTTCATCTCCGGGAACACGCCGATGTCGTCTGCGGTTGATCCGAGCATGTATGGGATGTCCTTGATTTTTCCTTCGGTTACTGCCTCGTTATAGCCGCAGGTCAGCAGATGATTGTCGATGTTCGGCACGAAGCTCAGCATTCTCGATGGATTTACGCGGCCAAACTCCTCCTGCAGCTCCACAATTTTCTCAGCCGGAATCGCACGCAGTTCTTCCAGCGATTTTGCTCCGCTAAGCTCTACAAATTCCTGGCCGATGGTTTCTGCCTCGGAAAGCGGCATATCGCGGTTCAGTCCGGTGTCGTAGCCGCCGGCGCTTTGGAAAATGGCTTTGCTGATCCAGTTTTCAGTCAGCGGAGAACTGACGAGTGTCTGTACGCTCATGCATCCCGCGGACTGGCCGAATACGGTGATATTTTCCGGGTCGCCGCCGAATGCTGCGATATTTTCTTTTACCCATTTCAGTGCTGCGATCTGGTCGAGAATCGCGTAGTTTCCGCTTCTTCCGACACCGCTCTCCTCGGACAGCCACGGATGTGCCAAAAATCCGAAAGCACCGAGACGGTAATTGATCGTAACGAGAATCACTCCGCGTTCGCAGTAAGCAGCTCCATCAAATTCGGATTCGTGGCTGAAGCCGTGCATAAACGCGCCGCCGTGAATCCAGAAAGCAACCGGCAGTTTTTCATCCACTGTATTTGCCGGTGTCCAGATATTTAAGTACAGACAGTCCTCACTCTGCTTCATGCCGAATTCCGGGTCGAGATAAAATTCTTTTCCATAGAAGGAGTCCGGCTCATGCTCAGTCTGCGGGCAGACACATCCGAAATGATCCGCCTTATAAACGCCCTCCCAGCACGCCGGCTCTTCCGGCGGGCAGAATCGTTTTTCGCCTACCGGCGGCTTTGCGTACGGAACGCCGCGGAATACCGTGTAGCCGTCTTTTTGCACACCATGAACCTGTCCATATTTTGTTTTTGTCTCTGTAATTGCCATAAGTAAAAATCCCCTTTCCATTTCTTATAACTGTGATAAAAACCCTCATACAGCTTTAGTATAGCAAATCTTTTTCTTCGCTTCTATATGCACAATTCCAAATAATGGCACCCAGTTTTGTAACTATTGATTATTGGTTATGCAGACATTTAAAAATCCTCTTGATTTATTAGCACACAGAAATAATAATATTTTGTATATAAGATTGACTTATTATCACTAACAAAAACCTTTCATGACTGATCTGGTTTACTTTGACCGGTTTTGGTGCTACACTTTTCTTTGCTTCAAAACGACATATTTCATAGTGAGGAGGAGTATTTAGTATGAAAGCCATTTTAACAGATCTTCTGGCAATCATCGGCGTTGTGCTGAATGGTCTGCCGCAGGGTCTTCTTGCTCTGACGTTTGGATTTGCATCGGTTCCGACGGCGCTGGCATTCTTTGTTGGTGCGGTGGGCAATACGATTACGCAGAGTGTCGCACCAATTTCCTTCCAGGCGGAGACGATCACTTACGCCGGAACGGCTGGAAAAGACCGTTCGGAACGCTGTACGATGATTTTTATCGGCGGTGTGATTATGGCTCTGATCGGAGCGTTTGGACTGCTGACAAAAATCGTAAACTTTGTAGGTGAGGATGTTGCCTATGGAATGATGGCCGGTGTCGGTATCATTCTGGTAAAGGCCGCGATCGATATGATCAAGAGTGATGCCATTTCCGGCGGTGTTTCCCTGGCCGCAGCACTGATCACCTATTACTTTACCAAAGACAGTGCCAATACCCTGGTTTATACCATCGTCATTTCCGTTGTAGCATCCTGCATTGCCAATGCATTTTTCAACAAAGAGAAATCCAGCATTGTCGTAGAGGATGATAAATTTGTCCGCCAGAAATTTACAATCAATGCCAACGTAATTCTCGGCGCACTCGGTATGGTCTGCCTGAACATTGGTTCCAACATTTCCTTCGGCGGAATTACCGCAGGAATGGCAACCGGCGGAAATTACAACGTCGATAACCTGACCGTGATTTCTTCCCTGGCCGATATGTTTTCTTCCTTTTTCGGAGGAGCCCCGGTTGAGGCAATCATTTCCGCAACTGCCAATGCACCGCACGCTGTATGGGCTGGTGTCATCATGATGATTGTGATCGGTGTAATTCTGCTTCTGAAACTGCTTCCGAAAATCGGAAAATTTGTTCCGTCTTCTTCGATCGCAGGTTTCCTGTTTGTACTCGGTATCTTCAAAACCGTTGTACTGGATGCGCCGTCCGCCTTCGCTGTCAATGCAGCCGTCGGCGGAACCACAATGGTTGTCACTGCAGTAACAAACCCGTTCCTCGGAATGCTGGCCGGTGTTGCTGCAAAACTGCTTGGATTATAAATTCAGTAACATAAGAGGAAAATCGTATGAAAGAATACAGCATGGAGCTCTGCGGAGTGAAAAGAACACTTCCATTTATCCCGATCAGTGAGGAGATGGCGTTTGCAAGCTTTGTTGTCCTTGGTGACACCGAGCTGGTAAGTGCATGTGCGCCGGAGCTGGCCGCAAAAATCGGAGAAGTTGATGCCATTGTCACCGCAGAAGCGAAAGGTATTGCCCTAGCGTATGAAGTAAGCAAAGAGCTGGGCCATAAAGAATTTATCGTTGCACGAAAAAGCACAAAATCCTACATGAAAGATGTGGTTTCCGCATCCGTTCATTCGATTACAACAGCGGGTGAGCAGCATCTTTATCTGGATGGAAAAGACGCAGATAAAATCCGCGGCAAACGTGTCTGCCTGCTGGATGATGTCATTTCCACCGGCGAGTCCCTGCACGCACTGGAATGCCTGATGGCGAATGCCAGTGCAGAGGTTGTAAAAAAAGCAGCGATCCTTGCTGAGGGCGATGCTGCTGATCGAAAAGATATTGTATTTCTGCAGAAGCTTCCGTTATTCAAAAAGACGGGCGACGGAGAGTACGAAGTCATCGAATAATTGCCAATCCTTCTAATGCATATAGAGAATAGAAAAACGGTGCAGTTCTGAATTTCTGCCATGAATTCAGAACTGCACCGTTTCTTTTTAAAAGAGACGCAGAAGCATCATATACGAAATGGTTCCAAGAAGGATGGAGACGAGGGTCTGGTGTTTCCATTTGTAGGTGATAAAAACGACCGCTGCTGCGAGCAGTTTCGGTACTGCGGCAGAGATACCGCCGGTGGGAATATCTTTCATACAGTAAATGATCAGTACCGCCATGATGGCAGACGGCAGTGCCTGGCCGAGTCGTTCGAGTGATGCGGGCATTTTACGGCTGCCGGAAAATGCAAGAAACGGGAGTGCACGGAGTCCGAAGGTGATCAGAGCGGAGACAGCGCCAGCGTGTGCTTCTCTGCTTTTTCCCATTGGTCAATGAAGATAATGAGAAACAGGGCTGTCATACAGAAATCAAGGCCCGTCAGGTCAAATGGAATGATCTGGCCTAAAATGCCGCCAAGAACTGAACCAACTATCCAATAGCAACGGCTGAACAGAGCGACGAGGAACATGGTGTCCTCTTTTTCTTTTTTCGGAAGATCTAAGGTACAGTTTACGGCTATGTCTCATCGGTCATCGTGTGAATCATGTACAGCTTGCGGCGCCCCATCTGTTTGAATTCCTTCAGGAAGGTAATGCTGTAAAAACTCTGGCGGCTGTTCATCAGAAGTGCAGTGAGCGCAATGGTGATGAGGGAAGCGCCGCTAGAAAGAAACGTAATCAGAACGAACTGGAACGCGCCCGTATAGACCGTCAGACTTACCAGCAGTGAATCATACCAGGGAAAGCCGGCGGATGCCATCATCATGCCGTAGGCCATGCTGACGAAAACGTAGCTGCAGAAAATCGGGATGGATTTTACGAAAGCAGTTTTTAAGGTAGTGGAAGAAAATCGTTTCATAGATAAAATATCCTCACGTAAAAATAAATTTTAAAAATTAAATTTATCATACTATCTATATCATAGTGAGTCAATAGGAATACCATTTTACGCCAAAAGAAACGGATGACCTTCATCACCCGTTTCTCTCATTCTGCTCCAATCAACACATTCTTCCCCGCAAATGCAAACCCATAATGCCGGATCCTTTCCTGCGGCACGCCAAGGGCCACCAGTTCTGCGTCGTATTTTTTATCCACGATCTGTTTTAAAGCCTCCTGCACCGCATCTTCCAGTGTCTCCTCTTTTACCCGGCTGCAGACTTTAAATTCAATAATAATCGCCGGATCTTTTTCTCTATTCTTCGGAATCATCATCACATCATACCGTCCAAATCCACTTTCCCGATTCGACCGGATCTGATAACACTCCGCACGCTCTGCCATCAGTCCCAGGACGAAGCCATGATAGAATCGTTCCGGCTCCGGGCTTTCACTTGTTTCCCCGCCGACATCAAAATGACTGAATGTCGCAAGTGACACTTTATTCATATAATAATTCATCGCTTCCAGATCGCCCTGCATCAGTGCTTTCACAAAGCTGCTGTACCCAGCTTCCGATGCTTCAAACCATCCGCGGAACATATCATCAAACATGCTCACCGTTTCCAGATTGGTGATACGGAGCTGATACCACGGCTTCAAAGTAATTCCGCGATACTCCACCTCTTCCGCTTTCAGATAACCGCTCGCGAGCAGCAGACTCCAGATTGCATTTTCATTGTAATCCAGCTGTTCAAACACCATCTGCTCATCAAAGTTCACCGTGACTGCCTGTCCGTTCAGTAGATCTTCCATATACTCTTTGATTTCCGGCGAGGCGGTGCGGATCAGCTTTCCTGCCAGACCGTTCGAACTCGTATCTGCCCAGTACGGGCGCAGTTTCTTTTCTTTTAAATAATTGGTAATCGACCATGGATTGTAGATATCGCGGTGTCCGCCAAAGATAAATCCATCATACCACTGCTTCACAACGTCCTTTTTGTCTCCCATTCCGAACTCGTCCAGAGATGCAAAAACTTCCTTTTCGGTAAATCCAAAACAGTCCGCATACAGATCCGATGTCGTCGTCACCACACGCAGATTATTTAAGTCAGAAAAAATACTTTCTTTCGAAACCCTCGTGATTCCGGTCATGACCGCACGCTCCAGATAGGGATTCGTTTTAAACGTCGCATTAAACAGACTCCGCACAAACGTTGTAAATTCTGCCCAGTAGCCGTGAACATACGCTTCCTGCATCGGCGTGTCGTACTCATCCAGCAGAATAATCACTCTTCTGCCGTAATACCGCGCCAGATACATACTCATATTATTGAGCGCCGCTGCGGCCTCCGCATCACCCATATGCAGATTGACCTCGTTGTATGCTTTCTTCTCATTTCCGCTCAGCAGATCCCCGTCCAGAAGATACCGGTTTTCTTCATACACTCTCGCAATCTGCTGTTTGATCTGGATTTTTGCTTCCGAAAGCTGATCTGCTTTCACGGCTGCAAAACTCAAAAAGATCACCGGATACGTTCCCTGCAGTTCCCGATATTTTTCTTCTTTCCAAACGCCAAGTCCTTCAAACAGATCGCCCCGGGCGGCATATTTATTAGAGAAAAAGCAGTCCAGCATACTCATATTCAGTGTCTTGCCAAAGCGGCGGGGGCGGGTGATCAAAGTGATTTCATCCCCGTTTTCCCACCAGTCCTTGATGAAGTGAGATTTATCCACAAAGAAATAATGGTTTTCCCTTAAGGATGCAAAATTCTGTTTTCCTATACTGATTACTTTTTCCATCCATCACACCTGCTTTCGGAATTTGTCCTTTTCTCGATTATACACTATCCTTTCCTGAATTCCAATCTTAAAACATCCCATTCGCCGCAAACGTAAAAAACAACAACGCCAGAAACAGCACTTCCAGCACCGCTCCCAGAATGGTAATGATCTTTCCCGTCTTCTCTTTCCAGATTTTTTTCATCCCCAGATACAATAGAATTCCGATCACCGCGCCAAGCGTATTATCGATCACATCTGTAATATCACTTGCGCCGATCGCAAAAATATACTGTGTCACCTCAAAAAACAGGCTCAGTCCCGATGCAAGGAGAATGCGGTTCTGGATTTCGCTGTCCGGATAGAAGGCTGAGATGCAGAGGCCGAACGGCAGAAAGACCAGCATATTTTCGATAATTTCACTAATCTGCACTTTCCCGTTCACCACAACCGACGCCGCATACGGAATCAGATTAATCCCCCGCAGGTGCGGAATTTCTTCCGGGCGCAAGGCGAATTTGAATAAAATGCACCAGACAAGCAGCGCCAGGTAAATGCCGAATACCACAAGTAATGCTTTTGATTTTTTCTCGTTTTTCCAGGTCATGTTCTTTCCCCTCTCATCTTCACTTGATAAGAGGATTCTACCAAAACATTCTTAGGATTCCGCTTCTTCTTTTCCAAAGAAATCCCAATAGATTTCCTAAGATTTTCTGATGCTCAGATTCTTTTACCTTTCTTCGTCATGCTAATTTATTATATCTTTCATATCAATTATATCTTTTACATATCGCAAAAAACTGTGTATAATACACCGTGTGTAGAAAAATGAATCAAAATGAAAATCCCATGTTCCCCTGGGACAGCAGTATTCTCCCCACTGCTGTCCCTCCTTTCAGGGAAACTGTTACTGACAGTTTTCTTTGGTGTAGACGAAAAGAGGAGGCTGTGCAGCGAACACAGCCTCCTCTTTTCTATCTTTTTCGTTTTTCTTTTTGTTTATTTCTTAATCTCATATCCGCAATACTGCATTACCAGCTCACAGAACATTGCGTTTGCCCAGGAGAACCACTCTCTGGTGTAAACGGTCGGATCATCTACGAAAACACCCTCGTGCATCAGTCCTGTACCGCCGTCGGTTGCCATCAGTTCGTGGATCATCTGATGTTTCTCCTCTTTTGTCGGTGCGGTCAGTCCCTCAATGGCTTTGGAGATGTGCCATACGTAGCGGACCGGTGTGTGCGGACTTCCAATTCCGGAAAGCTTTGTTCCGGAATAGTAGAACGGGTTTGCCTCGCTTAAGATCAGCTTTCTTGTGTTGTCAGCCACTTCCTGGCTTTCCGGCTCGTAGCCGAGATAGCTCATAGCCAGAAGACTCGGTACATTGGCATCGTCCATCAGATTATACTGGCCAAAGCCGTCTACCTCGTAAGCATAAACATCGCCAAGTCCCCAGATATGGGTGGTACCGTAAGTCTCGATGGCCTGTTTTACGGTCTTTGCCATCTCTTCTGCTTTCTTTGCAATTTCCTCTTTCCCGCCGACGAAATCCGCGATCTCTTTCAGATAATTCAGAACAACAACCGCAAACATGTTGGACGGGATCAGGTAACCGTAACGGCAGGAATCATCGCTTGGACGAAAGCCGGACCAGATCAGGCCGATGCCGGATTTTACCTGCGCACCTTTTCCATCGCGGGAAAGCGTATCGGTGTAGGAGCAGTTTTTACGGATGAAGCTGTACGGGGATTTCTCCTCGTGGTTCATTTCAGTCTCAAATACAGTCAGGATTTTGTCAACACCTTCCCAGAAAACCTCGTCAAACTGATCCGTTCTTCCGGTGTTCTTCCAGAACAGATAGGAGAACTGCAGCGGATAGCAGAGAGAATCGATCTCATACTTTCTCTCCCAGATCCACGGTCCCATATCGGTCTCGTCCTTCTCCCAGCAGTTGCCGTTCGGTCCTTCGTTGAATGCGTTTGCGTATGGATCGATGTTGATGCACATAAACTGGCGGCGGATGAGGCCTGCGATCAGGTCAGCCAGCTCAGGGTCGTTCTGCGCCGGAACAAGGTACGGGCGCAGCTGTGCTACCGAGTCACGCAGCCACATTGCCGGGATATCTCCGGTGATGACGTAGGTGCTGCCGTCCTCCATTTTCTTTACGGTTGTGTCGAGGGTATTGGAGTAGCATCGTTCAAACATATCAACGATTTCCGGCTCGTCTTTCAGTTTTTCTCTCAAGCTTAAAATCAGTTCCTGAATGGACTTTGGTAAGGTCTCTTTCATTCTTTTTTCATCCTTTCGCTCAATTTTTCTTATTTCCCGTTATTCTGCAACAGGGCATCTCCGCAATCGAAAATGCCCTGTTGTAGTTCTTATAAAATTAATGTATCAGACTTATTTCTGTGCGTCAATCTGTTTCTGAGCTTCTTCGCGGATGGTCTCCCAGCCTGCGGTCTCAAGCTCTGCATCGATTGTTTTTACAAGCTCTCTCGGATCCTGTGCGCCGGTGAATAACTCAGAATAGTATTTCTCATATACGGCACGGCAGTTTGCAAGCTCTGTTTCGATGTTGGAGGTATCAAGGTTGAATCCAAGCATCTCAGACGGAGTTGCTTTCTCGTTCAGCTCTTCTACTTCATCCCACTGGTTGAAGTCAACATCGTCTGTCTGTGTTACATTGAAGAAAGTACCCTGGGTATATCCGGCCATGCCCCAGTCAGTGGTCAGGCGGTGTACTTTATTGTCATCGGTGTACTCGAAGTCTGTTCCTTCTGCTCCATAGTAGAACCAGTCACGCACTTTGGAATCGGTGTTTACCAGGTTCAGAAGCTGAAGTGCTTTGTCCGGGTGTTTGCATCCGGAGTAGATACCATTGATGGAACCACGTACGGTTGTGTTGGAAACGACTGTGTTGCCATACTGTACTGCTGAACAATTGGCGATACCATTGTTCGGGCCCCATGTTGTTTTTGCAGCGCCGCTCCATCCCTGTGCTGCAAAGAACATTGCGTATTTGCTGGAATCATCTGCTGTCGGAGCATCTCCGTTGATGATACCTTCCTGATACATTTTACGAACGATGTCCAGGTTGGAAAGGATTTCTTCGTCATCCAGCGGATTGACAACGGTCTTGGTGTCATCGCCGTATTTAACGCCGATTGCCGGAAGTCCTGAGCTTAAATCATCGTAGTTCAGGTTCAGCAGGAAGTTTGCACCATTTTTGGACATGAAGTACGGAGATCCGCCTTCGCCCTCTTTTACTGTCTTCAGAGCATCGTACAGAGTATTGAAATCTGTTACAGAGTTTACATCAATGTTATATTTATCTGCGATGTCCTGATCCCATACAAAGTACTCGGAAAGGGAGCTGTCTTTGTATGTCGGTACGCCGTAGATTTTTTCATTTACTTCTACTGCTTTCCAGTAATCTTCCGGAATCATGTCATACAGCTCGGAAGCGTTGTCCTTGAGCAGATCTGTAATGTCCATCAGTGCGCCGGTGTTAACCTCGGAAGAGTAACGGTTCTGGTCTGTGAACAGGATATCGAAGTACTCGCCGGAGTTTGTGATAACGCTTCTTCTGTTATCCCAGTCGCCCCACGGAACGATTTCCATGTCTACATTAACGCCGATTTTCTCCTCCAGATATGGGTTAATCTGCGCAAGCCACTCATCATAATCCTTCGGCATTCCGTTACCGACCTGAATCCATTTCAGTGTAACAACTTCATCTTTTGCATCTCCCTTTGAAGAGCTGCTGCTTCCGTTGTTGCTTCCACAGCCTGCCAGCATACCACCGGCCATAACAGCAGAAAGTGCAAGAGCTAAAAACTGTTTCTTTTTCATTGTAGCATCCTCCTGATATAAAATATAGAATGTTGTGATTATCCTTAACCGAAGCCTTTTGCTTCAGTATGAGATCCATAAAGGTAAATGGTCGATCAGCCTTTTACCGCACCGACCGTCAGACCGGAAATGAAGTATTTCTGGAAGAACGGATAGCAGCATGCGATCGGGATGATGATGATGATTGCCATCGCCATACGGGCGCCCTCTTTTGGCATCGAGTTCATGTACTGTGCCGTGGTAACGCCAAGGGACGGGTTGTTTGCCATCATCTCAATGTTTCTCTGTACGTGATCCAGCAGAGCCTGCAGGGAGTACAGCTTGGTATCGCTAATGTACAGGGAAGACTGGAACCAGTCGTTCCAGTAACCGAAGGTGAGGAACAGGGCGATCGTTGCCATCAGCGGTTTCGACAGCGGCAGGGCGATCTTTCCGAAAATCTGGAACTGGGTTGCTCCGTCGATCTGTGCCGACTCAATGATGGATTCCGGAATGTTGGTCTTGAAGAACGTTTTACAGATAACAACGTTGAACGAAGAAACACAAAGCGGAAGGATCAGCGCCCAGATACTGTTTTTCAGGTTGAGGAACTGTGTGTTAACTACATAAGAAGAAATCATACCACCATTGAAGATCATTGGAATAAAAACGACCATGGTGAAGAATCCGTTCAGTTTGTAGGTGCTTCTGGAAAGAACGTAACCCATCAGCATCGTAAGGGCAACACCGATTACCGTACCGATAACCGTTACCGCAACGGAAACGCCAAGTGCAGTCACAATCATCTGTCCTTCCCGAAGAAGGAATTTGTAGGAATCCAGTGAGTATGCGCTCGGGATAAACTGGTAGCCGTTCATCTTAATCGAATGCTCGGAAGAAATCGAGATCATGAAGATGAATACCACCGGGATAATGCAGGCCAGGGCAAGGATTACAAAAATAACATTGAAAATTGCATTTGTAGATCCCTGGATCTGATTTAAATGTGAAGAGGAAGCCAGATCAAGATCTTTTTTCTTTTTTGCCATTTTTGTACCTCCTTAAATAATCGCGCTGTCTTCATCAATCTTCTTAACAATGGCATTTGCAAGAAGGATGGTGATGCAGCATGCAACAGACTGGAAGAATGTTGCCGCAGAAGTCATTCCGATCGGGGTGGAAGACTGCAGTGCGTTGTATACATATGTGTCGATAGTTGCTGTCGTTTTGAAAATCGAACCGCTCGCTCCCTGGGAAAGCTGGAAGAACAGTCCGAAGTCGGAATAAAAGACCTTTCCGACATTCAGGATGAACATCATGATAATGACGCTCTTTAAGCATGGCAGGGTGATGTGCCATACCTGCTGTCTTTTGTTGGCACCGTCCATAACGGCTGCCTCATACAGAGTTGTATCGATACCGGAAATGCTGGACAGATAAATGACCATGTTGTATCCGGTGGATTTCCACAGATACATGAAGATCAGGATAAATGGCCATACACCGGCACTCATGTACCACTGAATCGGCTCCTTGCCTGCGTTTCTCAGAATGCTGTTGATCAGACCGTTATCCTGGTTCAGGAATGCATCCAGGAAGTAGGAAGCTACAACCCATGACATGAAGTACGGGAAGAACATCATGGTCTGATATACCTTCGATGCTCTTTTGTTGTGAAGCAGACTGATCATGATAGCCAGTCCTACGGAAAACACCATACCCAGGGCGATAAATGCCAGGTTATACAGGATTGTGTTTCGCAGGATGACGAACAGATCATTGGATCTGATCAGGAACGAAAAGTTTTTAAATCCGGCCCAGTCACTGTGGAACAGGTTGTAAATGAAGCTCTTTCCGCCTGTGATTTTGTAGTTCTTGAATGCAATGATCAGACCGAACATCGGCAGGAAGCAGAATAGAATGTACCAGATGGTGGTCGGCAGCGCCATGACGGTCAGCTCCGTGTCATTCTTGGTCCAGCGTCCTTTTTTCTTTTTGCTTGGTTTACTCAAGATTTTTTCCTCCTTCTCCCGATTACTCGGGCTTATCACTTGATCCGTTTATCTTACAAACGGAATCCCGGTAAATAATCTTTCCGGGGATGCGGTATACCTCACCGCCCTTTTTCTGCGGTTCATTCATATGTTTGATCATACGCTTTGCCGCAAGACGTGCAATCGCGTCGGTGTCAACCGCAACCGTGGTGAGCGGCGGACTGCACAGCTGTGCATAAATGGAATCATCAAAACCGGTCACGGAAACATCTTCCGGTACGCGGATTCCACGCTCTTTTAACGTCTGTACTAATTTAAATGCGGTGGCATCGCAGTTACAGACAAATGCGGTGGGTAGCTTCTCCGGCAGCAAAAGCGGAATGGCAATGCCTTCCTCGCTCCGGTCCGGGATTCTCCACTCATTTTTCGGGGAAATCCCCTCCTCCAGCATTCTCCGCAGATATCCGAGATATCGGTCGGAAATACTGGTTGTACTTCCTACGGTTCCGACAAATCCGATGTCTGTGTGACCCTGCTGGATCAGGTAATTGGTCAGCTCATAGGAGCTGTAAATATTCTCGGTGATGACGGAATCGGATTTGTGGGTCTGATCGTAGATGTCCACATACACCTTCGGGAGATCGACCTGTGCAATCTGCTCCCGGACACCCTTATCGAGAATACCAAGAAAGATCAGGCCGTCGAACAGCCCTCTGGTCTGTATCGTGTTCATGTCCGACGGGAGTGTTGCTGTTGTCGGAGAAATCATGATACTCGAGCAGGATGCTTTCTGCAGCTCGTAGATGATCCGCTCGTACATTGCCATATAAAATTTTCCTTCGTCTCCGGAGCTGAACCGCGGACTCATGATGATACCGACTTTTTTGCTCTTCCGTTTTCCGTAGTCCGGGAGGACATAACCGGATTCTCTCGCAAGTGCAAAAATCTTTTCTTTCAGTTCTTCTCCCACGCCTTCTTTTCCGTTCAGCGCTTTGGAAACTGTTACTTTACTGATGCCCAGCTTATCTGCCAGGTCCTGCATAGATACTGATTTTCTCTCTGCCATGTTACCAACAGCCTCTCTATTTGTTTCTTAACTTGTAATCAAATGTTACCATTCTTTTTTTTAAATGTCAATACTTTTTTCGTTATTTTGCATATGAAAATTCTGATTTTATGTGTTTAATTTGTATAGATCGAGCGGTTAGTCTTTGTATCTTTTGTTCTCATGGTCAGCACTCAGTCGTATTTACAATAAGTCACTTAACATTCTAAGGTAAACTATTCCCTTTGCTTTCTATCCCTCATCTTTCGATAAAAGCCGTAAATCTGACTTTTCCAACTTTCTATCAGACTTACGGCACAATTTCTTCTTGTTTTGTTATTCTATAATCATAACGTACGGATCAAATGTCTTTTCTTTCAATTCGTCCATTGCTTTCTCCGGATCTGTTTCGTTACTTAACCAGAGGCTGTACAGATACTCTCCGAAGCCGGACAGATCCATCTTAAAGTTTGTCTCCCATTTGTTGTTCATCACCCAGGAGTAAATCGGACGCTGATTGTTTTCCTCTTTTGGGTCACACAGTACAATCGGGTGATGCTTCATCTCCCCCATGTAAACAAGCGGTGTATCCCGTGTGGCGATCAGCGCGCCTCCCTCCGGGGATGTATAAGCGATTCCGTCATCCGACATGTAGTATTCCATACACGTTCCCGGAAGCTGATCGATGCCTGGGCGGAACACTTCTTTTCCTTTTCGCAGATAGAGACTGCTGTCCTCAAAGTTCAAACTGAGTGGCAGGAAGATATTCTCTTCGTTCATCGAGATCGTCTTTCCAAGATGCATCGTAAAGTCAATTCTCGGTATTTCCTCATAGAATTTCAGAATAACCTCTGTGTGGATGCTGCCCGGCATGGTATACTGCAGACGCAGAATAGTAAAGACCGGTCCGCGCTCTTCTACAACAATGTCCTCCAGCTTTGCACAGTACAGTTTCGCATGTGCTCCGCGGATGTTTCGTCCCATTATCGCGTACGCGCTCAGCTCCCATGTAGCACTGGCGCGTGTTCATTTTCTCCGGAACGGCTTCTTTTCTGGCATACGTATATTCCTTCGGCTCTCCCGGTTTAAAAGTATCCACAAACGAGATTCTGCGTCCGCGCGGATGCTCCGAGACCTGACAGGTCAGCACATTTCCTTCGCTGTCCCTAACTTCGGCTGTCGGCATATTTAAGGTTTCAATATAGAATTCCACTGCCCGCGGCCCCTCCGTTTTTGCGGTCGGGTAAACGCGGATTTTTCCGCTCGTATTGTAATAACGGAGCAAATCACCTTTTTCTTTCATGATACGGTTCATGATTTTTGCAGATGCTTCATGTGCCTTCGATGCATAGCTGTTCTTACGGATATCGAGATTGAGCACCATCGTATCGTACGGGTTGGTGATTGTGGAGGAATGACCCCAGGTGTGCTCCGCGTACAGCATCAGATTATCCTGCGCCGTCCTCCAGAGTTCCGGATACTTTTCGCCGGCTTTTTTGTCAAGACGCTCACACAGGTGGTATTTGTGCTGTGCTTCTTTATAATGTTTCACGGCATACGGGGTACTTCCCACACCGTCTGCCCACCAGTCGGTCAGATCTCCCTTGTAAACCGGGGCATCGGTAAGATCGTCTTTTATGGCCGCATACAGCTCCTGCAGGGAAACCATACGAATCTCGGTTTCCGTCCCATATTGTTTATTGTAAGCCTGAATATTTTCCAGAATATCACCAGCCGGCGGCGCATTGTCACTGAATACACCCGATACGGATGTGATAATGAAATTGTAGTGGTATCCCTGCTCCTCACACTCATTCAGGTAATTGACAAGGTTGGTGTGCAGCTTTAAATGCCAGAATACATTTTTTCTGCTTCTTTTGTTTTTCCCGGGCTGCGCGTTTCAACTCCTCGATGATCTCTGTTTTTTTATCCCAGATTTCTTTTTCATATCCGTCAATTTTCATTTTCGGATGTAATTCATAATTTCCGTATTTTTTTGAATGTTCATGAATTCCTCTGTTCTCTTCTTTTCTATCATTTTCCAGAAAGGTCTGCCGCGCACGGAAAGGTAATCATCCAAAATCCCCTGCCGGACGCATCCGACACACATCCTTTGATCTCCGTTCCGCCGACATCCAGCAGAAAATCCCCTGATTTCGGATTTTTTCTTCCTAAATCAAGGGATTCTTCTCTGTTTTTAATACCTTTCCTGCAGTGCCTTCATTTCCTGCACAACGCTCTTCAGCCGTTTCTCACCGACATAATTTCCAATCGCAAACAGCGCCTTATAAATAAAGTTTACCGCTGTCCTGTTGTCTGATTTCTGTTTTTCGTCCTCTTCCGTCCGAGATCCCTGCCTCTTCTGCAGTTTCTCCGCCATCGGGAACAGCCCGGCCAGCAGCTCTTCTTTCAGCGCACGGTCCGCCGGATCGTCCGTCTCCAGTTCTTCCAGATCATAATTATCGGTTCTGCCGCATTTTCCTTTGCAGACGGCGCAGTCAGGATTCAGACGGTTTTTCTCCGCCTCAACGCGTGCAATCCATTCTTTTCCATTTTCTTCTGTCAGTTCTTTTTCCGGATCTGCCGCGCAGAGTCCTGCAAGCAGAATCTGATGTGTCACGCCATCCGGTCTGTAACCATTGCTGTCACCGCTCGAAAATTCCTGCGGCTCGCCCTCGACGGCCTCTCCTCTTCCATCCACTGACCGCGCAAGCCCGATCAAAGCACCGATGAGTTCCTCCTGTATTTCTGTCATTTCACTTCTCCCATCCTACCTGCTCCGTATTTTCTTTGGAACAGATGTTTTTCTCTTTTGTTTTTCACGCTGTTTCCATGGAGAACGCAGGATACTTTCAGCCCCTGCCCTTTCGATCTTTTTTGCAGGTTCACTGCAGAATCTCACCTTCCGTAGAAATCACAACCGTTTTCACCGGAATCTTCTTCCCGCTCTCTTTCAGCGCCATTTTCACCGCACGCTCCATTCCCGCACAGCACGGAACTTCCATACGTGCAACCGTGATGCTCTTAATCTCATTCCGCAGGAAAATCCGCGCAAGCTTCTCGGAATAGTCGATGTCGTCGAGTTTTGTACAACCCACCAGCACAACATGATTGCGGATGAAATCCTGATGGAAGTTTCCGTACGCATACGCCGTACAGTCCGCCGCAACGAGAAGGTCCGCTCCTGCAAACATGGAAGCCCGCTCCTGCACCAGCTTAATCTGCACCGGCCACTGGCGGAGCTGTGATGGAGCTGCTGCGCCGTTTTCTGCCGCATTCCGGCCGCTTTCCGTTTTCTGCAAGTCAGCCGCTTCCTTCGCCTTCCGCTGGTTCTCCTTCACCGCCTCCTCATCGTACGGCAGTGCCTCCCGCTCCACAAACGAAATCGCATCCGCCGGACAGACCGGCAGGCAGTCTCCAAACCCGTCGCAGTAGTCATCGCGGATCAGCTTCGCCTTTCCGTCGACCATTGCAATCGCACTCTCATGACAGGCATGCGCACAGAGCCCGCATCCCGTACATTTTTCTTCCTCTATCTGAACAATTTTTCGAATCATGATGGAATCTCCTTTTTCTTTTTGTTTCTCAACCATGATACCATACTTTATTCCTTCTTTAACAGTTCTTTTTTCTAGTAGTTTTTTCCTTCTGGACCAACCGGCAGGACTTGTCTTTCTATCCTATACCCAAAAAGGCAGGAACGCCGTGCCCTTTCTCTTCCCCACTTTCCCGCCTCCAAATTACATATCCCGCTTGCTGAACCATAATTTTCTACAGCACCAGTTCCTCATCCAGCGCCAGTGAATAAATAATTTTCTCTTTTACTTTCTTCCCCGTCGTCCGCTCGAGTGCCTGCTGGTAATACATGAGCTGTTTTCCATACCGCTTTTCCAGCTCTCCGGCTTCTTTCACACGATCTGTTTTATAGTCCACGAGAACTAGTTTCTCACCCTCGCTGAACCAAGCATCAATGATTCCCTGCACGAGAATGGTTTCATCCGCGGGATACGACGGATCTGCCTCGCTTGCCGGGATGGACATCACAAATGGCTGCTCCCGTTTCAGCGTTCCATTCAGAAATGCATTCCGCATCCGCATTCCAACCGGGCTTTTTGCAAAGGCCAGAACGGATTTGAAGTAGATGCATTCTGCCGCCTCTTTTGTCATCTTTCCTTCCGCAACAAGTTCCTCCGTCTGTGCCATCAGCTCCTTAATACTGTACGCCCTGCGGTAATCGAGGCATTCCAGCAGGCGGTGGTATGCGGTTCCGCGGTCAGCTCCGGTCAGGGCCTCGGCGTTATCCTTTTTCATAAATCCAGGCACAATTGGAACAAATTCTTCCTGAACGAACAGCTCTTTTCCGATTTCGGATTCCTCCATTCCTGCCTTTTTCAGCTGGGAAACCGTAACCTTTACCGGAATCTGCTTCTCGTCTTCATACGGATACTGATACGAAAACCTCTCTTCCACGAGTTCCTTCAGCGCCTCTTCCCGCGGCGGCTGTTTCGGAATTTCCATGATTTTCTGCTCATTGACCGCGCGCTCCATCTGATGCAGAACCTCGCCCTCGACGAGTCCCGCCGGTGATACTAGGCGGATCGTAACCGGAATTTTCTCCGCGTACAATGGATTTTCCGCATTACCCGCAAGACCAAACTGCTCATACAGCCCATCAAAACACCGGTTCCGGGAAAACGCCGGCAGAATCCAGTCAAGATAACCGGATGCACTGCTCAAAGTCTGATACGACAGCAGTTCTTCCTGCCGTCCCGCATGTGCCGCGCACTGTTTCACACGGCTTTCCAGCTTCGACGCCATCCCTGTCATGATCAGCTTCTCCTTCGGCCGCGTCATCGCAACGTAAAGCACACGCAGTTCCTCCGCCAGATTTTCCAGTTTCATGCTCTGCCGGATAATCTGCCGCGGCAATGTCGCCTGGCGCACGCGGTGCTCCGGATCGATCGCATCCGCACCGATACCCATCCGGGAATGCAGTACGAGTACCGCGCGGCTGTCCATCTGGTTGAACGATTTTCCCATACCAGAGAGGAACACAACCGGAAACTCAAGTCCCTTACTCTTGTGGATACTCATAATACGCACGGTATCTGCGCTCTCACCATAAATATTCACCTCACCGAAATCCACTTCATACTTCTGAAGCTGTTCGATATAACGGATAAAGTTGAACAGGCCGCGGTAACTCGTCGCCTCGAACTCCACCGCCTTTTCCACCAGCATTTCCAGATTTGCCCGCCGCTGTACGCCGCCCGGCATCGCGGATGCATAGCCGCCGTAGCCCGTCTCCTCGAGAATCTGCGTAATCAGTTCATGAATCGGCGTGTACGGCACACGGCTCCGCAGCATTTCGAGCTGTGTGAGGAACCGCCGCAGTTTCTCCCGAAGCGCCTCATCTTCACCTATCGCCGCATATTTTCCACACGCCTCATAAATTTTTACGTCTTTATCCACACAACGCACCGCAGCAAGCTCTGCATCAGTGCATCCGCAGATCGGCGAGCGTAAGATTGCCGTAAATGGAATCTCTTGGCATGGATTGTCACACAGATGCAGGTAATTCAGCACCGTCACGATTTCCTGCGTGGAAAAGTATCCCGTTTTTGATGTGCTGTACGCCGGAATTCCCGCCGCCTGCAGTACGCGCGAAAACGTCTCCGCCCATCCGCTGACCGCACGAAGCAGAATTACGATATCGCGGTACTGAATTTTCCGGTATTCCCCGGTCTCTTTGCCCACGACTTCCTCATTTCCGACCATCTCGCGGATGCGCGCGGCAACGGCAGCCGCCTCCGTTTCCATCTTTGTCTCACGCGACTTATCATCTTCCAGCTCGGGCGCCTTGTCATCCAGCAGAAGAAGTTCTGTTTCATATGCCGCATGCCACGTTTCCGTCTTTTCCTCTTCCATTTCCGGCAATGCAGGAAACGCTGCTCCCGCATGGAGGCTCGCCGCCTCATTGTACGCGATGCCGCCGAGTTCCGGACTCATCAGCTTGCGGAATACATAATTCGCCGTCGCAAGCACCTCCGGCCGGCTTCGGAAGTTTTTGTCGAGATCGATTCTCTGCTGGCTTTCCCCGTCCTTCGCATACGTATGATATTTTTCCAGAAACAGCTCCGGTCGCGCCAGGCGGAATCCGTAGATGCTCTGCTTGATATCGCCGACCATAAACCGGTTCCATCTGCCTTCCTCCTCGCCGGACACTGCAGAGAGCAGTGCCTCCTGGATAAAGTTGCTGTCCTGATACTCATCGATCATGATTTCGCGGAACTGTTCCGAAAGCTCCCGCGCCGCATCGGTCCGCACCAGACGGCCGTCCTCCTGCTGCACAAGAATTTCGAGCGCAAAGTGTTCCAGATCGGCATAATCAAGAATATTTTTGCTCCGTTTTTTCTCTGCAAACGCTTTCGCAAACTGCTCCGTCAGATCGATCAGCACGCCGATCGGCTCCCGGCAGTCCGCAATCTCCTCCGCAATCTCGGCGCTGTCCTTCTCGAAAAACTGCTCTTTTAATTTCTGCAGTTCTTTTTTGCATGCATCGCGCTCTGCCTTCACCTGATCTTTCAGCGTCTCGCTCACATCGTCTGCCTTTTTCCGCGAAAGCGCCTTGAACTTTATTCCGGCCATCGCGCGCACCATTCCGTCGAACGATTCCGTCTCGATCAGCTCTTCCACCATCTGCTGATCTGATGCCAGCGCCTCGTCATACAGATACGGTCCGCCAGGGCTTACCGCCGTTTTTCGGTTTTCCTCAATTCCTTCCAGAATACTCGAGAGCCGCTTTTTCGCCTCAGCCATCAGTACCTGTACCCAGATGCTTTTCTGCACCGCCTCCGGCGAATCGATCTGATACGCCGCCCGGCACTCTTCGAGCCACTGCTCCGGCCACGGATAACTCATGGAAAATTCATACAGCTTCAGCACGAGCGCGTCGAGTCCGTCATCCTGTTTTCCTGCCGCGTAGCTCTCCACAAACCGTGTAAACGCAGGATCTTTTTCCGCAAACCGCTCCTCCATCACCTTCTGGATCACGTCACTTTTCATCAGGCGGATCTCTCCCTCATCCGCCATGCGGTATACCGGATCAAGATCGATCATCTGAAAATAATTTTTTATCACATACGAGCAGAAGCCATGGATCGTGCTGATCTGTGCATGGTGAAGCAGGGTCTGCTGCCGCTGTAAATGCTCATTCTCTGGATTTTCCTCGAGGCTCTGCTGCAGGGCGCGGCCGATTCTCTCTTTCATTTCTCCCGCCGCTGCACGCGTAAAGGTCACGACAAGAAGCTGATCAATATCAATCGGGCGCACGGGATCTTTCACCATCGCAAGGATCCGCTCTACCAGAACCGCCGTCTTTCCGGAACCTGCCGCTGCGCTGACCAGAAGATTCCGGTCTCTCGTATCAATGACTTTCTGCTGTTCCGCTGTCCATTTTACTGCCATTTATCTCTCCCTCTTCTTTCTGGCTGATTACTTTCTCATACATGGAAAACTGCATTTCTCTTTCCTTTCCGGAAGGCAGTCACTCCTTTTGATCACTTTGTGTTATCTCCTGCATCGCCTTCATCAGCAGTTCCGTGTCCATGCCCTTCAGTTTGCGGTACTCGTATCCCTGAATTTTCTGGTCAAAACCGCAGATTCCCTGATATTCACAGTACGCACACGCCGTCGCACCGTCCCGCTGATACGGGGAAATTTTTACATTGCCCGAAAAAATGCCCTCGCCGATCTCACGCACCTTCTTTCTGGTGTACGTACGGATCACATCAAACTGCTCCGGCGATGCTACTTTCGAATAGCTCGTATAACTTCCATCCTTCTTCTTTCCAACCGGAATCACATCGGATGTCGTTCCGTCCTCAAGCACGCGGTCGAGAAGCTCCACAACTTTCCGGTCCGCATTCACAAGACCGTCCATCCGCAGCGCTTTCAGCATCCGCCGGCCCCACGCCTCGTCGGTCTCATCCTCCTCCTGATCAAGCATCGGATCATCAATATGATAATAGAACACGCCCGCCGGCTCCACCTGCTTGCCGGGATGCTTTTTCTGCTCCAGTTCCACCGCCGCATCGAGATAAACAGCAAGCTGCAGCTGCAGTCCATAATAGAGCGCCACCAGGTCGAGCGACGTATTTCCCGTCTTGTAATCGATAATTTTCACATAGACCTTATCGTCCGTCTCGCAGAGATCCACGCGGTCAATCCGTCCGCGCAGACGCATTTTCTCATGCTCCGACAGATCGATGTTGATCGCCGACAGCGAGTCCTCCATCGAGAACGAAACCTCGAATTCCCCTGGCTCAAATTCTCCCTGCCGGATCTGCTGCTGCAGTGCCCAGACAGTTCGTTTCAGGATCCGCTTCACGCGGATCATGCGGTACTGATTCCGGCTTGAACTCTGAAAAATTGTGTTTCCATAGTCCGCCATCGTCTCCTCGACACACTCCTCAATCAGACGGTCACGCGTGTCATCGGTCACCGTCTTCCAGGTCTCACCGTTCTCCTGCAGTTTTTTCGAAAACTTCTCAAGCGCCTCATGCATGACCGTTCCCATATCCGCCGCTTTCAGCTCATACTGATCCCGCTCGCGGATCTGGAGACCGAACTCCATAAAGTGGGCAAACGCACACGCCGCATACTTTTCCAACCGCGTTGCACTGTTTTTTAACGTATCTCCGTACAGTGCCGATGCCGCACTCCTTCCGATTACGCCGTCCGCACACCGCAGAAACGCCGCTTTTCGATACGTCTCCGCCGGAATTCCAGCCTCCGGATGTGCTGCATACCAGCGGTAAAGCTCCTCAAACAGCGGATCGATCTCTCCCTCCGCCGCTCTGCCAAGCTCCTCCAGAAACAGTGCCTCGCCGGAACGCGGCATTTCCAGTTTTTCCTCCGGTTTTTCCTCTTTTTCAATATCCCGCACCAGAATCTCCGGGAAGAGTTTTCGTATTTCGTTGATCAGATACGACGGATTCTGCGCCTCGCCGGACGCGCCCGCTTTCGCAAAGGAAAGGTACAGCCGCTCCGACGGTTTTGTCAGATTTCGGTAGAGATGGAATTTCTGCTGATACATCGTCTCCCGCGCCGTCGGGGACAGCTTCGCATCCGCCCGTTCCAGCTCCTCGCGGTCATATTCCGAGAGAATGCCGCCGCCCGCGTCGTAGCGCGGAATCAGCCCGTCATTCACGCCGACGAAAAACAGCACGCGGATGTCCTTCAGACGCGACCGTTCATTATCACCGATCAGTACCTGGTCCGCCGTCGGCGGAATAATACCGACAGATGCCTCCGCAAATCCCGCTTCCAGAATTTCCTGATACTCTGCCAGCGTCATCTTCTCCTCACCCAGCACCTCGACGATCTTGTCCAGCAGTTCCATAACAATGCCGTAAATCTGACTGTATTCTTTCGCAAATGCCTCCTGGCCCTGCTGTTCAAACTGCTGCCGCCGCTCCTCGAGTTTTTCCTGCATCTGATTCTGTACCGCCAACGCGTACAGGGTCTCCGTCCGCTCCCGCACCGTGGCATCTTTTTTCTTCATCCGCTCCGCAAACGGCTGCACTTCAGCATAGAACTTCTCCCGCAGAAGATTGCGCTGCGGCACTTCATCCGGCTTGATGCCGCGGTAGCCCCTCGTCCAGGTTTCCCCATACGCTTTCAGCCCGCGGATACCAAGCGCGAGCACATAGTTTTCCATCGCATCCGTCTCCTCGCGGTCCAGACTCGAAAGACCGCAGCGCAGATAACGGAATACGCTCTCGTACGAAAAACTCTGTACCACCATCTCGATCGCCGCACGCAGAAATTCCACGAACGGATTCATCAGCACGGAATGCTTTTCGTCCACGAAATACGGAACACCACATTTTTCAAAGATTTCCCGCGCATACGTGCCGTAAACAGAAAGATCTCCGGTCAGAACGGCGAAATCCTGGTAACGCATGCCCTCCTCGCGCACCATGCGGCGGATCAGACGCACCGTCTCTTCCAGCTCGGCACGCGGATTCGGCGCGACGCTGATGTAGATGCCCTGCTGTTTCGCCTCGTATCCTGCTGCCGGATTTCCTGTCTTTGCTTCCGTTCCTGATTCTGGTCTTTTTTCTATTCCATTTCCGGAAAATCCTCTCTTTCCATACCGGAACAGTCTCTGCTCCAGCTGATCCATCGTGCTTCCCGGCTGAAAACGGCCATGTCCCGAGCGTCTGACCCAGATTTCCGGCTCCACCGGGCACCCTGCTTCATCTGCCGCTTTCATGAGCTGCTGGACAAGCTGGCGGCTCATCGCAAAAAGCTGATGCGGAATCGCCTTTTTATACGGGTCCTCCCGCTCATCCATAATAATCGTCACATAAACCTTCGCACAGAGCCGGAACAGTTTTCCAAGCACACCGATCTGCACCGGCGTAAATCCGGTAAACCCATCCACCAGCACCTCACTGTTTTTGATCAACGCCGATTCTTCCAGTTTCCCCGCCAGAACTTCCAGCACATCCTCCGCTGTCACATAACGGTTTTCCAGATATTTCTCAAACGCGCGGTAGATCACACCTGTGTCCTTCAGTTTTGCCGCCAGCAGCTTTTTCTCCCCCGTCTCTTCCGCCCACGCATCAAGCTCGGACGGCGCAATCTGGTACTGCTTCAGCTCGGAGATCAGCGATTTCATCTGCGAAACCGCACCGGTTCTCTTTAACGTACTTCCAAGAATCGTCAGTTCCTTTTTCTTCTCCTGTGCAACGCGTTTTACCACAAGACTCTTTCCCGTCTCTTCGAGCACCGGGTACAGACTGCCTCCGGTCTCTTCAAAAATACGGTAAGCCAGTCGCTGGAAGCTTAAAATATCAATATTTAAAATACCTCCCGCCGGATGCAATGACACGAGTTCCTTTTGTGTCTGCATCGTAAACTGCTCCGGCACAATGATCAGATAGTTTTTTTCCGGATGGCGCATCGCTTCCTCCAGAATTTTCCGGTACGCATATCTCGACTTTCCAGCCCCCGAATTTCCCATGATAAACTGCAGACTCATGTTTCGCTCCTCCTGTTCTGATCCACTTCTGCTCCAAAAATAAACATAGCTACAGTATAGCAGACTCCTTTTTTCGATGCAATCAACCTTCAGGCAAACAGTAACCATTTCCTTCTGAAAATACTGCCATATATTTCTAACGTAAACGGCCGCTCTCAACAGCTAAAAATATTCAGCATTAAGAGCGACCGTACATTTTAAGAGCAATGACAGCGTCATATATTTTTATTGTATCTATAAATGAACAAATTTGAAAAAATGCACAAAACTACGCCACGACCTTTACAAAGGAGTCAAAATCAATGCATTCCCTCGCACATTGATAGAGGGTGAGATATTTTTCCATCTGGATTATGTCACTGATCTTGCGATACCCTGTTTCAAAAGGACAGACTTTGCCAGTTCCAACAACACACATATAGTGTGCAAATGACATAATCAACCAGTATCTTCGGATTCCCTGTGCAGAACGGATTTGATAGCTGTCCAGCGCCAGTTTATCCTTACATTGGCGGAAAAACACCTCAATTGGCCACCTGCATACGTAATTGTCCAGGATTTCATTTGTGGATAAAGACACATCCATGCAAAGGAAGGCCCTTAGTGCTTTCGGTTTTCCAAATGCTTTTTCGGGATAGCTGAAAAGAACAATTGCGTTTTCTATACCGTTGAGATTGCCTTCATATCGGTACACATAATAGTTTCTGCCTTTAACTGTCACAAGGTCAAAGTTTTTATGTGTCACGGATAATTCGGCAGCCAATTCGCTGAGCTTCTTTTTCATTCCTGACGGGTACAGCAAACGATTTGTTTTCAAAGCACCAATGATATGAAATCCTTGTACGACAAAGGTGTTGATTATTTTTTCAGAAACGTACCAACAGTCACAGAGAAAATAGGACTGTACCGGAGGAGCTGGCAGTTCCTTTGCGATATCCTGAACAATGTCGATTTTAGAAATTGCCTTGTTATACAGCACAAAAGCATAATTCAAAACAATGCCGTTACAGGAAAGCATAACTGAAACTGCCTGATGCCCATAGTCCTGTTTGCCTTTCAAATGAGATTGATGAAAATACGCATCTTCAATCGGATGCAGAGCCCGTGACGAAGGCTTTGTCTTTGAAGCTATCGTATCGTCAACAATACAGAAAACAGGTTTTCCGGTGCGGGCTGCTTCTGAATAAATAATCTCAATGACAGACCGTTTTAATGTATCTGAAAGCAACGATTCATCCCACTTTCCAGAGTTGAGGAAATGGGCAATTGTAGTTCTGTGGCAGGAACTGTTTTTAGCAAAATCCGTGGTTTTTCCATGGTATCCAGAAAGAAAGATGCTAATCAGGATACTCATAAGATGATTGATCATTCGATTAGAATACGATTTGCATATTGTCTAATTTTTTAAACTGGTTGTATATGAATGCTGAATGATGTATAGTATTTGCAGGAGACACCTTCTTTCGTGAATGCTGTAAATGTTGGTTTGGTCACTTTCATTATACAACACAATCGAATTCAAGGTGTCTTTCTTTTATGCAAAATCACGAACTTGCTCATTTATAGTCCTGTAATTTACCATAGTATTCAATATCCGTACTTCATGTATGGATAATAACTTTTCTGTTATACACCTCGGCATACACAATATCACGCAGAAAAATTTTTATATGACTTCCGGCGGTCTGTACCATGATATATTTTTCGTCTTTTTCAAGTCTGGAACTCCTTTTTATGTTATGGACTGCCTTTGTCACAACCTCTTTCAATTTCTCATCGGAAAATGGCTTAACCAGATAATGAAATGCTCCGACATCAAATGCCTGAAAAACATACTCCTCTGCTGCTGTCACAAAAATGAGTATCATATCCTCATTGTCCTGACGAAGCATCTTTGCCGTTTCCATCCCATCCATTCCCGGCATCTGAATATCCAGAAAAAGAATATCCGGCTTACTGCCACTTGCGATCAGTTCATCACCCGATAAATATTTATCTATAACCGCATCCGGCAATAGCTTTTTTATTTTTTCCTCCAGTATCTGAACCATAGATACTTCATCATCGCAGATAGCAATTCGCATGTTGTCACTTCCTTTTTGTCTGATAAATATATTTATTATATCGGACGAACAGATTGTATGTGCCACAGTTGTTGTGAAATGACCTTTTTTTGTTGTGAAAAGGGGCAGCAAACCATTATCGGTTTACTGCCCTGTCTGTATCATATCGTAAATTCTTTTGCCTGTTGGCTCAATATATCATTTCTACAATAAGAGAGCTTTCCATTACTTTTATATCCTCAAATGAACTGCTATACAGACTTTTTGATACCTCCTCAAAAGTTAAGTTCTCATTATTTGTAAGAACGACAAAACAACTATCTAACTCAGAATTTGGCATTCTGCCATCGAGTTTCAATCGAAACTGATATGTTGTGTCCTCACATTGCCATGTTCCATCTTTCATTTCATAATATGTTTTTATTATTCCGTCCTGTTCTGATTGTTCATAGGTTTTAGCAATATCACTTTTCCCACAGCCAGTAAACAATAAAGCACAAAGAGCCAAAGACATTATTATTTTTCTCATTGCAATACCTCCTTAAAGCATAATCTTCCTAACAATTATCTACGCATATATTATATCGTCATTTTCACTTTTTTCCATAAAAAAGTGTCTCCGACACTTCAACTCCCCTGCCCCTCATTCATGAGGGGTCAGAGGTTTCTTTTTGTTACTTTTTCCGTCATAATAATCCTATGAATATCTTACAAAAAATCTTTACTGACTATTATGAGAAAATTAAATATAGTTTACATCCCAGAACATCTGAACTGGATAATATCGAAAAAATGATCAACTGCGGTGATCCTTCTTTTGGTGGTGCCATGTATATCTGTCCAGATTGTCACAACATGAAATTTGTTCCTTTTCGTTGTCACAGCCGTTTCTGTCCTACCTGTGGCGTGAAATATTCTCAGGAACGCTCTGCCAGTATGTCTTTTAAACTTGTCAACTGTATCCATCGTCATTGTGTTTTTACCATTGACGAGGAACTGCGCCTTTTCTTTCTGAAAGATCGTTCTCTTCTAAACTGTCTTTTTCAGGCTGTCCGAAGCGTCATCTTTCGCATGTTTTATAAGATGAACAAATCTCAGAACTTTGTTCCGGGATTTATTTGTGTGCTTCACACTTTTGGACGTCCTCTTGAATGGAATCTGCATATTCACTGCCTTCTTTCATAAGGTGGTTATTCCGATAAGGGATTTTGGCGCCCAGTCAAACATTTCAATTACACTTATCTGCGCAATGCCTTCCAGACTACTCTTCTCAATGAAATGGAACAGCATATCGGCCCTTCCTTTAAAAAGCTAAAATCCCACATTTATCATAAAGATAAGAATGGTTTTTATGTTTATGCAAAACCAGATCTCTGCGACCCTGATACTGTTACAAAATATATTGGACGTTATCTCGGACGTCCTGTTATTGCTTTAAAACGTATTGATTCTTACGATGGTGAAAATGTTACTTTTCACTATAACCGTCATGAAGACAATGCTTATATCAGACGTACTCTCCCTGCAATAGATTTCATCAGGCTTCTTATTCAGCATATCCCTGAAAAACATTTCAAGATGATCCGTTATTACGGTCTCTATTCCAGACACCGCGAAATAGATAAAAAACTTCGTCGTACTGTCCATAAATCGAAACATGCTCTTATAAGAAGTTTTACCAAATGGAGGCAGGACATCCTGTTATCTTTTGGTTACGATCCCTTGTATTGTCCTCATTGCAAAAAAGAAATGCTTTTAATAGAAATCTATCACAATCATAAACGAGTTCCTCTTCAAGAACTTTACGAAAGGGCCATGGCAAAAGCTAAATGCCGCTCTGCTTGATTTTTCTGCCTGTCTGTATCATACTGAACTTATTAACAGACAGGGAGGAATTTAAACCATGGATGCAAAGTTTATAGAGGAACTCAGACAAAAATACATCAAGAATCCTCCAGAGGGAATGACATCCAATCTGGTCAAAAACATGACAGACTCTGACCTTTTGGATATGCACTATTTTCTTACCGAGGATGATGACCTCGATGACGATGAATTTGAAGAAGGTTTTTACATCGACTTCTTTTAATCTATCGTCTGTTTTCTATGCCCGCTTTTGTGCGGGCTCTTTTTATCAAGAGTTCGACGAATGTCGAACTTTCCTATTATACAAACGAAAAGAAGTTCCTGCAGGAACTTCTTTCACCACAAATCATATTCATATTTTCGAGGGCAGTCCGGTTAACAAAATTTTCAAAATAGGGGTACAACCCCCTTTCCAAGTCCAGCAACCCCTTGATTTTCAGGCATTTCAGACAAAAGTGCGAATTCTGGGCAAATTATAGCATATTGTTGCAAGTCTATTCTTACAATTCCATCAGAAAATGTTCATGCAGCGCACGTTTCACCTGATCGAAATTACCTTGCTCCGGACATTGGATGGAAACAACCAATCCCTTCTCTGGGAGAATCGTTGTAATCTGTCCGAATGCGCCATCAGCACGATAGGATCCTGGATATGGACTGATCCAGAACTGATAGCCATATCCTACATGCCAGAGATCTGCAGATGGCTCGAAGGTAAATTTCGGGGTGGACACCTCCTGCACCCAGTCCCTGCTGACAATCTGCTCGCCCTTCCAGTTACCCTCAGCCAGATAGAGCTGTCCCAGTTTCATCATCTCGGTACAAGTCAGATACATACCTCCGCCGCCATTCGGATGTCCCTGTGGATCATGCTCCCAGAGCGGCCATCCCATATCAAGGGGCTGGAATACCTTCTCATACAGATACTCTCCCATCCGCTTGCCAACGGCCCGTTCTACCATATGAGCAGCCAGAATACTGTCGGCAGAGGAATAGCAGAATGCACTGCCTGGCTCCACAGGAACCGGCTGTGCCATCATATATTTCTCATAATCCGGTGCGCCGACGCCCGGACGTCTGTCCGCATTCATCAGAAGTGCCTTACCAAAGCCACTGGACATGCAGAGCAGATGTTTCAACTGAATCTTCTCCAGATTTGGATCCGGATTTGAAGGAAGTTTATCTTTAAACACTTTCGCCACATGATCTTCCAGGCTTAGTTTTCCCTCTTCCATTGCGAGTCCAACTGCTGTTACCGTAAAACTCTTGGTATGTGAATAAATATTTCTCGGTGCATTTGCTGCGTAGTGCATCTCACAGAGTACCTTGTTCTCATCTCCGACACTGATAGCTTCCAGCGGCAGATTGTGGCTGCTGGCATAACGATGAAATTCCAAAAACTTCTCTTCCAGTAACATAATACCTCTATCCTTTCCGGCAAATCTCTGATGTCAGTCCGATATAACCGATGCGACGTGTCGCAAGGTTAAAACCAATCTATCTGACATCTCCAATCTGGTTCTATTATCTCATACACATCTCTGCATCTGTCGGCAGTGGCATCAGCGGTGCGGACGGCAGGGTCTGATACCAATAAGCAACACTGGTGTAATCATCGTAACGCGGTCCGGTCCAGCCCATGTTGTCGAGTGTCATACGAAACTTATTCTCAAAACGGATCGGGTCTGCAATATGGAAATGATACAGCAGGAATCTCTGCTGTCCGTTATAGAATTCCCGGTTGTCTCCATAGATTGCATACATGCCGGTATATAAGCCGCTGAAGGTCTGATAGCTCTTGATGATGATGTCATTTCCAAATCCATAGGAACCGCCGAAGTAGTCTTCAGTTCCGGTATAGTGGATAGACGGATACGGATCATCGTCCAGATACATGCGGGCTTCGCCTTCTACCCAACAGGTATTGTTGCCATTCATACCAGTTGCCAGAGTCACACCAACAAATTGTCCCCTGCCTTCGATTCCGTCAACGATTGTGTAGGTACGACCCTTCTGAACCGGGTGCTCTTGGCGATAGGTGGCATGGAAATAACCAGCCTCCGCCGGAATTTCCTGATAAGCTCCGGTGATAATATAATAGAGATTTTCATCCTTGTCACCACGGTTTTCCATCGTGATCCGAGCTCTCTTATGGAACGGCATCTCAAAATAGCTGTTATAGCCGCGACCAGGAGCTACCAGCATCATGGCGGAATTCAACACCGGATATTTGCCATCCCGGTCCACGAAATTTTCATCATAGGCACATCCGAAGAATGCAGAGAGCGGAGCTTCCACAGACGGATATTCCTGATCATCCCAATACATACGGATGATAAAATGGTGCCCAACATATCCGGTAAACCACATATGCTGGATCACACCCGGTCCTGCAGCATCTACCAGAGTTACGGTTTCCCCTGCAGGAATCGTCACGGTCGGACGAAGCTTGGTGCAGTCACCGCCCTGGGAACCACCTGCGCGTACACCGGTTGGATTCTCTGCGGAAAATGCAAACGTTTTGGAGTTCTGGATCATACAATAGTTGTTCATATTCTTCTCCTCTCTGATCAAACCTGGATCATCTGAAATTATTGCTTACTACGCTATTGCGTTTCTCTATTCACTATAAATTCACTATAACATTTATCTCCCATGAAGTGACGGAATTACAGAATCATTCCGTCTGCGCCTTCTCATTTTCTTCCCGGATAATCTCCTTTAATTCTTTTCGCATCACATCCAGTGGAGCCTTCTGTCCGGTCCATAATTCGATCTGAGCAGCCCTCTGGAACTGGACATACCAAGACCATTCAGGATTTTGCAACTCTTCTTCTCAGCATTTTTCAGGAATGCGGTCTTGGACGGGTTGTAGCAGGCATCAAAATAAAACTGTCCTGGCCTGATTAGTTCAAATCTTTGTATATGGGTTTTTGTATTGCCCGTGGTTTTGTGTTCTGTCACCGTATTGAAGGTTTTTCGTCTTTCTTAAGTGACTCCCTTGTGATCTTTTTCATATCAAGGAATGGCAGCCCGGATGATGCGTCTGCTCGACAATCTCCAATACAAGGCCGCCATCAATCGGCATATTCATCATGACGCATATAAGGTGCTGGAGGTTCTCATCCCCGATAGCGTTCAGCAGCTTCCGGCATTGTTTAAATTCCGCCTCCAGTTTATGGACCTCTTCACAAAACAGATTCATGGTATAACCATCTCCTTTATTCAAGCGCTTAAACTGATTATACCATAAATCTATGAACAAAGTTTATCTGTAAAGAAAATTGATACAGAGTTTTTCAAAATCGGTCCATCTGCTCCTGGGTAGCCACCTGCCTACAACTTGTATTGCTATTTCCTATCGTTCCGAACAATGCAACCATTGTCCGGCAGCTGTTTCAGGTACCAACAATTCATACGCAATATATTCATAAATGTCCCTCAAATCCTGTCTTGCTTCAGCGGAATATGCCACATAAAAAATCATATGCCAAAATCTCTTTTCATTTCAGCTTCAATGGCATCTGCTGAGTAAACTCTGCCAGCTTTTACATCAGACATATCTTTTTCAATTTCTTTATCAAATTGTTCTTTCGTAAGAGAACCATAGGTCAACGGTGCCGTTCTTGGTAATTTCATTTCAAATGGAATTACCTTTTGCAAAACAATCTGCCGTAGAAACATTCCTACTGCATTTGACATTGGAATTCCTAACTGATCTAATACACTTTCAGCCTGTTCTTTAAGTTCAGGCTCAACTCGAGCAAACACATTTGCTGTTCTTGCCATAATCATCGCCTCCCCGCAGGAACTTCTTTCACCACAAATCATATTCATTTTTATCGAGGACAGTCCGGTTAACAAATTCCAACCCGAAAGCTTTACTTTTAGGTTGTCGCGGTACACTCGCGCAAAATAGGGGTACAATGGGGGTACAAATACCATTCTCATTCCCCAAAAGCCTTGATTTTAAGCCACTTCAGACAAAAGTACGGATTTTGCCGTGGCAAACGAAATACACAGTTATCATACTCCTAAAATTCCTTTCTTTTGCGCATTATCCCAGCAGATTTGTTCTGTCCGGTCTTACATCATCTTCATCCCGGAAGAAAAACTCGCTGTAATTGTCCGTGTCAAAAATCTCCAGCAGTTCTCTCATATTCCAGATCAGATTGGCAGTTGGAACATCTTTCCGGTCGTGCCAGAAGACGCGGCCTTCCTCGGATGATTTTAATTCTCCTTCGAACTGATCTGTTTTGTACAGCAGAACAAGATATCTCGTGCCGTCCTTCTCGATCCAGTCCTTTACGCCGCACAGCTTTGGATTCTTTATGGCCAGCCCTGTCTCTTCTTTCATTTCACGAATGACCGAATCCTGCAGCGATTCATTTTTCTCTACATGGCCGCCTGGAAAAACCAGGCCGCCCGGATAAGATGTGCCGCACTTTTCCTCCACCAGAATTCGTGTTTCATCGCAGATGAGGCACATGCTTGTCAATTCTACTTGTGATTTACGATTCAAAATGATTTCCTCCTATGTCATATACAGGCTTCATTGTAACAAAGGAATCCCATTTTTGACATAGCTTTTTATATAAAATCTCACACTCTCCACTCAATCACATCTTCTGTTCTCTTCCGCAGTCTGGCCTCGAGTGCTTCATCCGCGTAGCCGACGGCAAGAACTGCGTACAGCTCACCGCCCGCCCAGTCGCTCAGTTCTTTCTGGGCAAAAAAGGAATTGCAGATCCACAGACTGCCAAGGCCCTGTGCGGCAGCCTCCAGCGTCATATTCTCAATCGCTGCGCCGATAGACTGGGAATTGCAGATTTCGGATACACGCTCGTCCATGGAAAGTGCTTTGCTAAAAGAACTTGCCAGCGGATTCACAATAAAAATCAATACAGGCACCTGCCGCATGATCTGAAGCGTATGTTCTGCTCCGTTGATGTACGGACTGCTCTCCGGAATGAATGGCATCTGTTTTTCTCTCTTTAATCCCTCTTCCATCGCCTGGCATGCCGCTGCTTTTGCGTCGCCTTCTGCCACGATGAACTTCCATGGCTGGCGGTTTTTCGACGATGGGGCGAGAATTCCGGCTTGCAGAATCTCGGTTATTACATCTTTTGGCACTGGTTTGTCCTTATATTTTCGAATGCTTCGTCTCGTTGTAATTGCTTCTATGTGAACTTCCCGAAAAATTAACTCTCGTTTCTTAACAACAGTGTTACACAACCCCGGAAACGTTGATTTTAAGCCTAAATTCATCATTTTATGTGGCTATTTTTTGATAATGGTGCCATAATAATGGAGAGTTAATTAACTCTCGTTAGGAGGACGCCATGTATTTTGATTATGAGGTCAAAATTCCGGATTCCAGACACGGAATCACGAAAAAAAGATCCGGGGAATAACTTATATTTACTATGCTTACGACCACAAGTACAGTTCGGATAAGCATTATACCATTCCGAAGAATACAACAATCGGTAAGTGCCTGGATGTTTCATCAGAGACGATGTATCCTAATACCAACTTTCTGAAATATTTTCCTGATGCTGAGATTCCGGTGACGCAGGTAAAATCTGACCGGAGTGCCTGTCTCAGAATCGGAGCATTCATTGCTGTGAACTTCCAGTTCCTTAACAATAAATTGTTTAATCCTCTTAATGTCCATGTATAGCAGATTTGTTTGTACAGTTTTTCAAATTTGCTCATTTATAGTATTGTATTATACTTTTCAAACGTTCCATCAGTGTTTCCATGCGGCACAAAAAAATCGTTGCTGCAAGTAAATCCGCAGCTCCTCCCGGACTCATATTTTTCTGGATACAAATCTGATTCAGTTCTCGCACTTTTTGCAAACCATCCTCGCTAAAAGCACCACCTGTCTTAAGAATTGCCTTTGCTTCCGTTTGCAGCCATCGCATTTCTTTCTCGCTGGTTCTGCTGATGACATTTGTGTCCGTAAGCTCTGCTATAATTTCAAGAAGAATCTGTACATTGATCTGATTTTGATCCCTGTTATTTGCTATATACTGCTTCATGTGAGGAACCGTAAGTTCACACAGAATCGGATATCCGCTCATCGCCAGTCCCCGGACTCCTTTCTCGCCCAGATGGCAGTAAATTTTTTCTCCATGCGTGATCCCCGAGCTTTGTTTTAATTTTCTCAGATCCTGTTCCAACTCTTTTTTTGTCATTTCCAGACTGATCCGGCAAACATCCTCCGACTCGATTTTTCCGGAATTTCTCAGGGAAATCCCGGCCGCTGCTGCAAGAATGCCAATCGTAAAAATGATTCCTTTATGCGTATTGACCCCTCCTGTTGCAGCAAACATTTTTTCTTCCGTCTTTTTTCCTCTTTCTCTGAGAATGGGAAACAATTTCTCCGGATCTGCCTTCCAGGAATACCCGGCTTCAAACATTGCCGCCAGATCTTCGGCGATCGCCTCTGTACTCTTTTGAAATGTCTGACAGTCCATATCTGTATGTGCACCGGTATCCTCCCGGTCTACTAAGCCTGGTTTTGGTGTCGTATACACTTCTTCCATCAGTGCCTGACTGATCTCAGCGGCTACGCCTCTTTGCAGCTGTTCTTCCCATATGATACCATAGATCTTTTTTCTCAATTCTTCGATCGAATGTTTTCTGCTTCTGCCGCACTGGCAGGCCGGGTTGTCGCATAACAGACATTTTCTTTCCGGAAATCCAAGATCATTTCTGCTGATTTTCGTATTTTCTTTTTCCAATACATCAATATCATACAGTCTCCCGATCTTCGTCTCTTCCAAAGCAATCATAAGCTTTTTCACCTGGCAGCCGTCTGCTTTCACAACCAAATATCCTTCATATCCGGTTATGTTTTCTTGTACCAGCCGGACTTCCGTCGAAATTTTTTCCGTTTTCAGCTTATTCTGTATCTTTTCCAGTCCTTCATAAAAGACCTTTTCGAAAAGTTCATTTACCTTTTCCGGACCCGGAATATTGAGCATAAAGCAGATTAACGTACCCGGATATTTTTCAAGAAGCTCTTTCTGCGTTGCCACCCTTTTTTCTCGGCTCCACAATACCTGCTCTAAGGAAACCTTATTTTCCGTTTTCATTCTTTTTCCTTTCCAGATAGCGCCAGGTACTTTCCGGAAGCATTCCGCAGACGCTTTTTAATTGATTTTCCGCATATTTTTTTCTAACCTCAGATGCACTGATGATCTGGTCTCCATATGTTTTTCTGGGAATTTCATGAAAGCGGATCTGATAGCACGGCAGCTGCTCCCGTAAGCACTGGTTATAGGTATGTGTCACATCGCAGGCCGGTTCACTGCCTACATAGCGATCCGTTATATTAAGTTCCGGTGCAATACGCTCTCCAAATAACTGAATATCCAACTGGCAATTCATCTCATAGGCTTTCGCTTTTTCTTTGATAAAATATGTCGGAAACACAGCCGGCGAAATCATGTATTCTGAAGTCTGGTGAAGAATCACATTTGGAATTTCCTGTATTCCTTCTTTTACCAACTGATACCGTTCTCTCGTTGTCAGAAAGCTCTGTTCTTCTGAGAGGATAAAAATGTGCAGCCATTTGTTTTTTTTTGCCGCCTCCCGGATCAGGTATTCATGTCCCCTGGTAAAGGGATTACAATTCATAACCACTGCCCCGATACCGTTTTCATGCCTGTTTTCCACTTTGCACTTCTGTTGTTCCTGTGTTTCTTTTTTTAATCGTTTCAGGAATTTTTCAAGTCCGTTTTTGTCATTTTCCAGAAGAAGAATTTTTTCTGTCTGTGCCACCGGATACATTCCCATGCTGAAAAACAGTTCTTTGTTCTGAGGCTTTGTAAATCCAAAAAAATGAGAAATTCCCATTCCATAAAAATATTCAATCAGGGATGTCATAAGATGTGCCAGCAGATTCTGTCCTTGATACGCTTCTGATACCGCAACACATTTTATGATATTTTTCTGGCAGGAAGCAGTTGCTATGATTTCTTTCTCTTTTCGCAATACGATGGAATGCGTAATCTGCTCATCATAAGTAAGCCCCATGTATTCCAGAAATTTTTTGAGTTCCTCTTTCTTTTTCCCGGTAAAAGGATCCCCCGTCTCTTCCATATAGTCACTCACTGCCTGCCCTCCCTTCTCTTATTTATGTACTGGCTCCGGGAGTATATTCTTTTCCTCTTTAAACCGGAATGGTTTAATCTGACGAACTACATCCATGATGGTTCCGTCTCTGCTTTCAATAATTCCTACAACACGTTCGCCAAATTCTACTTTCTCCGGTTCTCCTGCAATCCGGTAAGCCAAATCCCGAAGTTCTTCTATCGTTTTCAGCGGAAGTCCACTGTTTTTTACTGCTTCCAGCAGATCTTTTCGCAGTGGATTAACTGCAACTCCATATTCCGTGATGACTACATCTACAGATTCTCCCGGTGTTGTCACTGTTGTCACTTCCGTACAGATTGCCGGAATTCTTCCCTGTAATAAAGGAGTCAGTACAATGGTGCATTTTGCGCCTGCCGCCGTATCCGGATGGCCCCCCTGCGCACCTGTTATAACGCCATCGGAACCTACTACAACATTGCAATTGAAATTTACATCAACTTCCAGTGCTGCCAGAATCACAAAATCCAGTTTGTTGACTACTGCGCCCTTGTTAAAAGGGTCTGCATATTCACCGGCACTGATTCTGAAATGCCTGATATCTTTTACTGATTCTACCGCATCCAGATCAAAATCCTGCGTATCCAGAAGTACATCAACCTGATTGTTATCCAGAAGATCACACATTGGTTTTGTCAGACCTCCGACACCGAAACGCATACGGATTCCACGTTCCTTCATGATTTTTGCCAGCGAAATGGTGGAAGCGATAGACGCGCCTCCCACACCTGTCTGATAGGAAAATCCATCTTTAAAGTACGGGGTAGACGTTACAAATCGTGTACAGTAATCCGCCATCATCAGTTTTCTCATATCTTTCGTCGGTTTTGCTGCACCTGTTGCAATTTTTTTCGGATCTCCGATCGCATCTACCACTACTACATAATCGACTTTGGTCATAGAAATATGTGCCGGAAAATTAGGAAACGGCACCAGGCAGTCCGTAATTGCTACGACCCTGTCTGCATAATCAGCATCGACCATCGCATAGGACAACACTCCGCAGTCCGCCTTTCCACCGATACCACGACAGTTTCCATAATCATCACACGTCGGTGCTCCGATAAATGCAATATCCAGGTGTACTTCTCCTGTTTCGATTGCCCGAACTCTGCCGCCGTGAGAGCGCATCACTGCAAGCCCTTTCAGTTTTCCCTCTGAAATCGCCTTTCCAATCTCACCGCGTACACCGGAAGACTGGATTCCCGTAATCGTTCCATCTTCCATGTACGGCACCAGTCCTGCATGCGCTTTCCCAAGAGAGCTGGCACAAATGGTAATATTTTTAATACCCATTTTATGGATTTCTTCCATCACCATATTTACAACCAGATCACCATCCCGGAAATGATGGTGAAATCCAATTGTCATGCCATCCCGGATTTCGCATTTCACCAGAGCCTCATGAATTGTTTTCACCAGTTTGCTGCCATCGGAATTCACCACGCAGCGGGTTTTCGGACCATCTTTCCGATATTCATAACCATCATAATAATGCACTCCGTGAAATACTTCTTTTCCTGTTATCTTCAATATTTCCTCGGGAATTTCTCTCCCTACTGCATTTTTCATCTTACAGTTCCCCCTCGTACACACCGGAAGCCTTGGCCAGTTCGATAATTCGCTTTGCGCCATCATAAAACGCAATATCAATCATCTTTCCGTCTACAGTAAACACACCGATTCCCTGTTCCTTTTTGCTGTCAATCTCACGGACTACTTTTTCCGCAAAAATAATCTCTTTTTCTTTCGGCGTAAAAATTTCATGTACAATACGAATCTGTCTTGGATTGATAATCGATTTCCCATCAAAGCCCATCAGGTGAATCGTATTGACGTCTTCCCGAAAGCCCTCTTCATTTTCCAGATCTGTATAGACGGTATCAAAACACTGCACACCGGCTGCCCGCGCAGCGATGACAAGCTGCTGTCTTGCTCCCATCAGTTCTATTCCGGTTCCCGTAATGTGGGTATGCAGATCTTTCGTGTAATCTCCACCGGACAGCGCGATACCAAACAGCCTTTTCGAAGCCTCGCAAATTTCTAATGCCTTCACCACACCTCTTGCCGATTCTATCGCTGCCATAATTAAGGTACTGTTCTCCGGTCTGCCAAATTCATTCTCCGCCTTTAAAATTTGCTGCTCCACTATCTTTACATCTTGTGCTGTCTCTGTCTTCGGAATACGGATGCCGTCACATCCACCGGCTACTGCACAACGGATATCTTCTTTCCAGAAAGGTGTGTCCAGGCCATTGATACGTACAATCCGTTCCGCTCCATGATAATCAATCGTGCGAAGTGCATGAAACAGAGAAAATCTGGCCGCGTCCTTCTGATTTTCTGCCACTGCATCTTCCAGATCCAACATCAGAGAATCTGCTCCATAAATATAGGGATCTTTAATCAGTCCCGGCTTCTGTGCGTTTAAAAACATCATGGTACGACGTAATCGTTTTTTTGCGTCTCTCATCTGATCGCACCTCCCCATGGCAGCTGCTCCGACTGCCCGGCAGAACGGTATACCGCAGCTTCCACCCTTGCACGGATGGTGCAGTCCAGAGCTCCTTTATCTACAATCTTAATTTTTACGTTCTGAACTCCCAGACTTTCCAGGGTATCCAGAACCACATGACGGATCTGATTTCCATACTGATGAATCACTGTGCTTTCCAGTACCAGATCTATGTTTCCATCCCCATCTTCTACCGTAACCATACAATCGCTGGATTCCAGTGTTCCGGCTACGGCTGCTTTTTCTATCTCCATTTTCCTCTTCTCCCTGTATTTCCCGCGGGGGCTGTCGCACTAGAGCGTGTCTGAAAGACCATTTCCGCAATCTGCGAGCCCCACTTTGCGGTATATTTGCCCTCATTTGATTGCCGCAGTTAGCGTGACAGCCCCGTTTTATCCTCCGCAGATTTTATTCTTCTACTGATTTTCCTGCAAAGTTCATCCAGTCCAGAATCTTCTGAATATACTCATCAAAGAAAATATCATCATGCCTTCCCGGTCCCTCTTCAAACAGCAGCGGAACGCCCAGCTGATCCGCAAACTCCTTCAGATCGACCGAATCCTGGTGACGTCTGTCCTCTGTACCGCAGCAGGTATACAGTCTCGGAATATCTCTTCCTTCTTCTTTCCGGTTTTTCAACAGTGTAAAAACATCATGAACCTCCGGTGTAATCGCAGGCGGATCTCCATATAACGCTTCACAAAGGGTGGATACCGTGTTAACCTTTCCCTGATAACGATATTCCGCATGATAAGATCCCGCAACGCCTCCGATTGCTGCAAATTTTTCCGGACAGGTAAGTCCCCATTTATAGGCACCGTAACCTCCCATCGACATTCCTGCAATAAAACGGTTTTCCCGCTTTGTTGCTGCCGGGAAATTTCTCTCCACAAAATCTGTCAGTTCTTCTGTCAGATAAGAAAAATAATCCAGTCCGTATTTCATATCCGTATAGGCGCTGTTATATACGCTTGGCATAACCACCATAATCTGATGCTCATCTGCATAACGCTCAATCTTGGAGGTTCTCAGATATGAAAGATGGTCTCCTGTAAATCCATGCAACAGATACAGGGTCTGATATTTTTTGTTTTTCCCGAAAGTCTCTCCCTTTTTTCCCTGCTCTACATCTTCCATCCGCTCTTTTTCCGGAAGAAGAATCGAAACATCTACCTGCATCCGCAGGATACAGGAGTGAAAATTACAATGTACATATGCTGCCATCTGTTTCTCCTTTCTGTCAGCCTTTTACAGCACCGACAACCACACCTTTGATAAAATATTTCTGAAGCATTGGGTAAATAATAATGATTGGTAAAATTCCGACAAATGCCAGTGCCATTCGGATGGAGTTTCCCGGAAGCGAAACTGCCTGTCCTTCTGCTGCCAGCTCCGATGCTCCGCTTCGCAGATATTCAATATTTTTCATGATACGCATCAGCAGATTCTGAATACCAAAATATTTTGGATCCTGTACGTAATATAAAGCATTGGTCCAGCTGTTCCAGTAAGAAAGACCTGTAAACAGTCCGATGGTGGCAACTACCGGTTTCGACAACGGAAATACAATTTTTGTGAAAATCCCAAGCTCTGACGCTCCGTCCAGCTGTGCAGCTTCATATAATGCTTCCGGCAGACTGTTGCTGTAATAGTTTCTTACCAGGAAAATATTGAATGCTGTCATCAGAAGATTCGGAAAAATCAGTGCTGCATACGTGTCCTTAATGTGGAAAAATGTTGTCCACATAATGTACTGTGGCACCAGTCCTCCATTAAACAGCATGGTAAAATACACAAAAAAGGATAATGCGTTTCTATATTTGAATGTTTTTCGTGCCATCGGATATGCGATCGAAGTCGTCAGTAATACGCTTAATCCGGTTCCGACAACGGTTGTTCCAATCGTAACAAAATACGATCTTACGATTGTTGCTGCCTGTTTTACCATGTAGGTATATGCTTCCAGGCTGAGTTTCTTCGGCAAAATCTGATATCCGTTTGTAATCAGTTCATTTTCATCGGTAAAGGACGCAACCACCAGAAGAATCATCGGAAACAACGCCACAATACTGATTACCACTAAAATAACTGTTGCTATTACAATAAATCGTTTTTCATCGCTGACTGTCTTTTTCATATCCTGCCTCCTAGAACAATGCGTTTTCCGGATCTTTTTTCCGCACAATAAAGTTTGCAATCATTACCAGTGCAAAACCAACTAATGACTGATATACACCTGCTGCCGAAGACATTCCTACATTACCCTGTTCCATCAAACCACGATATACATACGTATCTATCGTCTGCGTCGTAGAAAACAGGGTTCCCGCATTCATCGGTACCTGATAGAACAAACCAAAGTCCGAATAGAATACACGGCCGATTGCCATTAATGTCATAATAATAATGGTTGGTCTCAGAAGCGGAAGCGTAATAGCAGTAATCTGTTTCAGTTTAGAGGCACCGTCAATCTTTGCTGCTTCATAAATTTCCTTATCAATGCCTGCAATACCTGCCATATAAACAATCGCATTATATCCGGCATTCTTCCAAAGATATACAATAACCAGGATAAACGGCCATGCTGTTTTTGCGGTATACCAGTCTACGCCCTTTTTCCCCAGCGCATCTAAGATGGTATTGTTCACAAAACCGGTTGTACTTCCCAATAACGCGTATACCAGATACGCCGTTACAACCCAGGACAGTAAGTGCGGAAATAACAGCACGGACTGGAAAAACTTTCCGCGTAACAGTTCTCCCAGCTCATGCAGCAGGATTGCAAAAATCACAGAAACTACTGTTCCGATCACAATAAACGCCAGATTATATAACAACGTGTTTCTCGTAATGACCCATGCATCATCTGTCAGAAACAAAAATTTAAAGTTATTCAGTCCACACCATGGGCTTCCCCAGATTCCTTTTGCATAACTGAACTTTTTAAACGCAATAAAGGTTCCCACAATCGGGATATAGTTATTAATAATCAGATATGTAATACCTGGCAGTGCAATGAAAAGCAATGCTAATGTATTTTTACTGGCATATTTCTTCTTACTCTTTGGCATAATTCGAGCTCCCTTTTATAAATAAGGCTGCGGTGATATTCCGCAGCCCTTTCCTTTTTTCAAAGTCTTTTCTACTTACTACTCATCCATGCATCCAGCTGCTCCTGCTTTGCCTGAATCAGGTCATCCATACCAGCTGCTTTCAGTCGTTTTGTCATCTCGGCAAGTGTTGTATCTACATCTGCTGCACCAACCCACAGAGATTTTTTATACTCTTCTACAATGTTCTGGCATGCGGTGTATTCTGCTTCTTTATCACTGTAGTCGTAAAGGAAACCATAATAATTTGAATGATCTCCATCATAATTCTGCTGTTTATTTGTCTCTTTTTCTTCTCCATACAGACCGCCTGCAACCGGATAGGTCAGCCATTTATTTCCCCAGAAATAGTAGTTCATATTATTGGTATATGCTACACTGTTCAGATCCGTATATCCATCCGGTGCTACTGCACAACCATTTTCATCCAATTTGTAATCCACTCCTTCTTCTCCATAGACCAGAAGGTTGTCTACATATGCATCCGTGTACAGCAGGTTCATAAATTTGCAGGCTGCTGAAGGATCTTTACAACCGGAATTTACCATCCATGCTCCGCCGTTTCCAGACCAGATCATAGAATCACTGATCTGTACGTTTTCAAAAGGATGACCATAGTTGTTTGTATACTGCTGCGCAATCTTTGGATTACCCAGTCCACAGAATGTACCAAAGCAGTTGCCGGACATCAGTAATTCTGCGGTAGTTGCCGTTGTGGTAGCTGCATCACTTGCATAATAACCAGCTTCAAACCAGCTTCTGGTCAGTTCGCACAGTTCTTTGAAATCTGTCGTTTCATACATATCCACTACAGTTGCATTGTCCTGATAAGCCACACCGGAAACTGGTGAGGCAATATTGTCGCCTAATGGATCGATTTTATCAATCTTGCCCAGGTAACTTTCAAATAATGCATTCGCTCTGTTCGGATCAATGATTGTCATATCCGGATAAGCTTCTTTTACCTTTGCAAACACTGCAGTCAGATCTTCCGGTTTGGTAACCTGGCTCATATCAATTCCAAGTTTCTCTGTAATATCTTCACGATAGGTAAATCCACCCGGTACATAGTTAGAACCCATATTCAGAATTCCATATGTTTTTCCCTCTACCGTTGTCGGCGCCAGAAAACCATCGTAAAGAGTTTCTGTTGTCTCTTTCAGATCATTGTCCAGATACTCTGTAATATCCAGCGCTGTTCCATCCTGGATATATTTCAGATGAGATGTATTATATGCCTGAAATAAATCCAGCTGTTCTCCGGATGCCAGCATCAGATTCACCTGATTCATATAATCAGAATTGGAAAACAGTACCAGTTTGACCTTCGTATTGATCTTATCTACTGTATAATCGTTGATCAGGTTCTGAATTCTTTCCAGTTCTGATGACTCCGGGATATTGTTCTGCGTCATGTACGCAAATACAACCTCTGCCGGTTCTTCGCTGTCGCTGCTTTCCTGTTTGCCGCTCTCCTGCTTTCCGGCTGCATCACCGCTCTGTGCTCCACCACATCCGCTCAGCAGAGATCCTACTGTCAAAGTAGCCATCAAAATCGCCAAAATCTTTTTCTTCATTTGTTTCTCCTTTCTTCTTTCCGGTTCCTTTTGATAGACTTATCATAACGCAAAAAAAACGAAAGTTCTTACACAAAAAAGTACAAAAACTTTCGTTTTTAAGATATCTATTCTCTTTTCCGAAACTCTGCCGGTGAAAGTCCCGTATATTTTTTAAATACAGATGAGAAGTACGGAAGCGTATCAAATCCGACTTCCAATGCAATATCAATCACCTTTGTATTGGTGTTTTCCAACAAATGCTTCGCTTTTTCCACACGCAGGGAATTAATATAATCATTCAACGACGTTCCGATATCCTTCCGGAACATTTTTCCAATGTACTCCGGCGAAAAGTGGAACCTCTCTGAAAGCGTATTCCTGTTGATGTCTTCCGTATAGTGTTCTCTGATATAATCAATTACCTGATCTGTGATCCGTTTTTCTGTTTTTTCCTTCTGTTCTTTCTGTGTCAGGTCAAATACCTTATTCATCAGCCAGGTCATCCACTGCACCATAGAAAACTCAGATTTAACAGCATTCATATCCAGTTTCAGATAGATCGGATCATGAATCACGCTGTTCATATTTTCATTTTTATCATGGAGATATTTGCTTACAAGCTGTGTCAGTTCCACTTGAAAGTTGCGAAATCCTTCTACGGAATGCATCGTTTGTTTTACATGCTGCAGCATTTTTTGTAAATATTCCAGTGTGCTTACCCTGGACCCCTTTTTCAGACACTGCAGGATATAATCTTCGTCCAGAATATGTCCGGACGCCTCCTTTTCTCGAAGCAATACCATAAATTCCTTTATTTCCCCTTCGTCATAAATATGCGTTTTGTCATATTCCATTATTTTTTCTTTTTCCAGACCCACTTCATAAAAAGGAACACTCGGGGAAATGTATCCGATCTGCAATGTCTCCGGAAAATATTTTTCAAATATGTTTCTGACCTGCTCTGCTCTCTCTTTCGTCTCCTTTTCCGAAAATTCCGACAGAATTCCAAGATAGGTTCCCTTATTTTCTTCCCAGCAGATCACATTTTCCATTTTGATTTTTTCTGTGAATGCTTCTGCCAGAATGTTTTCCATTGCAAATTTATAAATGGATTCCTGTCCCTTTTCTTTACCCAAGTCCAGTTTTCCACTGGCAAAATGAAGAATCACAACACAATATTTTTCCTGAATCTCTTCCTCTATCCCCTGCTGCTTTATTTCCTCCTCGAGTCCCTGTTTCTGCACACCGGGTTCCAGCAATACTCTTGTCCAGAAATATCGCACCATCTTTCTTATTCCGCTCTCCCAATATTCCCGGATTTCCTCCGTTTTTTGTTTCCAGACTATTTTTTCTGTCACACGAAGCAATGTCTGATTGATTTTATTCATGTCAATCGGCTTCAGCAGATAGTTTGCCGCACCATTCTGTACAGCTCCATAGGCATATTCAAATTTTTCATGGCTGGTCAGAAAGATAACCTCTGTCTGGATTTTCTGTTCTCGTACCCATTTCAGAAAATGAATTCCATTCTCCTTTGGCATTTCAATATCACATAAAATCAGTTCCACTTTATTTTTTTGCAAAATATCTCTGGCCATAGAAGTATTGTAGGCCACATAGATCTGGTCAATAGAAAGTAACTCGCGATCCAGCTGTTCTTCCAATACCTGCGTTGTCACAATTTCATCATCTACAATCAGCAAATTCATCTCTCTTCGTCTTTCTCCTCATCTGTACATTTCAGTGTTTTCGGAATCCATATGGTTATTTTAGTTCCTTCCGGTTCCAGATTCTCAAAATACAGAAGATGATCCTGCTGGTACATCATCTTCAGAACCTCTTTTACATTTTTTATTCCAATTCCACTTCCATCTTCTTTTTCTGTTATTTCCATATCTTTATTCACAAAGTCCAGTATTTCCTGCGAAAATTGACCCTGCGATATATATAGTTCCAGTTTTAAGTAAACTTCCTTCCCCGAAAAGCTCAACAATGCCTGAATCAGAACCGTAGTGAACGAATCAATACTGATCACGTGCTTAAATATATTTTCCAAAAATGTATGCAGGATCATCTGCGGCACCGGATACTGCTGCGTTTCTTCCGGTATATCCATATAGACATAAAAGCAATCCCGGTACATAAGTCGCTGCATTTCCAGATATCCACTGGCATTCTTTATTTCATCCTGCAGCGGAACGGTATGCAGACCGGTTCGAAACATATAGCGGATATTCTGTGAAAATGCCTGAATAAAGGTATGGACATTCTCTTCCTCGTGCTGATAAACCATGCTGTTGATTGTTGATAAAGCATTCAGGAAATAGTGTGGTTTTAATTGCATATGGATATACTTCAGCTGTACATCCTTCATTCGAAGTTCCTGTTCGTACTTTTCTACCCTCATTTCAAGAATCGTCTGTACCATATCATTATATGCCTGTTTTACTTCTTCCATTTCGTAGCTGTTCGTATTATATTCCGCTCTTGCCCTGAAATCCCCACTGTGAATTTTTCTGGAAACCCAGGACAGGTCTGCAATCGGCTGAAAAATTTCTTTTTGCATATACCAGACAATTGTTCCAAAGAAAAGTAAAGACAGTACTAAAAATCCAAAAATAACGATACCGGATGTAGAATATGCGGCATACTCGGAGGATTTTACGCTGTAATACATCTGATATGCATCTTCCAGAACAGATCCCCGATAGATACTGATGGATGGATCCTGTTTCTGCAGATTCTCTATCGCTTCTCCATATGTCCAATCCTCTCCTGAACCGCACAGAATTTTCCCTTTTTTGTCTGTAAGATAGAACGCTGCCTCTTTGATGGACATATCATTATAGTTTAACAAAGAGTCCAGTCTTTTTTCTGATATCAATACAGCGATCGTATTTGCACCATAATTATAATATTTTACCAGATACACCTGCTCCCCCATGACAGTAGAAGTCCAGCCGGATGTAGGAGTTTTATCAAACGTATTACGCTTTTGAAGATACTTTTTGATATCTTTTATTGTATCATATGTTATATTTCCATTTCTCTGAATCAAAATACTGTTGTCTTTGCAATTAACAATCACATAAGCATCCGCTTCTTTGGTATCCTGGCATTTTTCCTTAAGAATTTGCAGCATTTGATACTGCGCTTTCACTTTTTCCAGATTATTTTCTCCGTTCAGCTGTGTCAAAAGCAGGCGATACCCCAGAAGAAGATCCAGGTTATCATCCAAACGTTTCAATACACTTTCCATCGTATTATGATAAATCTGCAGCGTATTTTCCACCAGGTTTTCCTCATTTTTTTTTGCAATATCAACAATAAACGATTTGTACAGAAACAGTAAAATAATCTGCAGAAGCAAAAAAGTAGTAAAAAAAACGCCCATGGTACTTCTGATTTTTCTTTTTTTCATCTTTTCCCGACTCTCCCTGAAGTTTGTTATCGTGACCAATTACATTATATACTAATTTTCGGACAGAAGAAAGACTGTCCAAAGATTACTTGCAGCTTGCGGAAATGATTTTTCAGACACTTTTTTTCATAAACGATTTTTCTTTTACATACATTATAGTAAAAACGCCCGTCCGTTCGCCTCTCGTCCGCTCACAGACGGTTTTTCAAAAAGGAGTGTGCCCGCCCATGAGTTCCAAAACGAAAATTGTTGTACTACATATGAAAGAAGTGGTTTACACCGCTGTTTTTCTTGCTCTCGCGCTGATTCTTCTCGTGGTGTTTCTGATCATGTTCTCCGGGAAGAAGGATTCTGCGAAAAAACCTTCTGTCACCACTGCTGCTTCCGCCGAAAATGCACGCTACATTCCCGGCATCTACACCTCCACGATCTCCCTCGGCGACCAGACCTTCGATGTGCAGGTCAATGTTGAGCAGGACCGCATCACCGCGATTTCACTGAATAACTTAAGTGAAACCACCGCCGCCATGTATCCGCTCATGGAGCCCGCGCTCGATTCCATCGCAAGCCAGATCTATGTGAATCAGACGACGGAAGGCCTCATCTACGGAGAGGACGACCGCTACACCTCCGAACTGCTCGTCTCCGCGATCAATCAGGCGCTCGAACAGGCTCAAAATCCTTCCTCCGCAGAATCCTGATCTTTCCATGCAAAAAGGCCTCGAAGCATTCTTCTGCTCCGAAGCCTTTTTTCTGTCGTGCATCTCAAAATTTGATTGTCTGCACCAATTTGGATTATCTTTGTTTCTTTCCGTATTTCCTGTTTCGTTTTTTACAGCTGGTCGAGTTCCTCTCTCCAGAGCTTCACGCACGCATCACTCGGCATACGCAGGTCGCCGCGCGGGGATACCGCAACGCTTCCGACCTTCGGGCCATCCGGCAGGCAGGAGCGTTTGAACTGCTGCGCGAAAAATCTCCAGTAGAACGTTTTCAGCCATTTTAAGATCGTCGCATCATCGTAGACACCGGCAAATGCAAGTTTTGCCACACGGTAAATCTTGAGCGGTTCGTACGTCACACGCAGCATATAGTATAAGAAGAAATCATGAAGCTCGTACGGTCCGACGAGATCTTCTGTTTTCTGAGAAATGACACCATCTTTCGGCGGCAGCAGTTCCGGGCTGACCGGCGTGTCGAGCACATCCAGAAGGATATCGGAAAGTGCTTTTTCCCCGCAGGTGTCCGCATAATACTGTACCAGATGGCGCACCAGGGTTTTCGGTACGGACGCATTGACGGCATACATCGACATATGGTCGCCATTGTACGTTGCCCAGCCAAGTGCCAGCTCGGAAAGATCACCCGTTCCGATAACCATACCGCCGGACTGGTTGGCAAGATCCATCAGAATCTGGGTTCTCTCACGCGCCTGTCCGTTTTCATACGTCACATCGTGTTTCTCCGGATTCTGTCCGATATCACGGAAATGAAGATTGACAGCCTCCTTGATATCGATCTCTTTTAAGGTTGCGCCAAGGCATCTCGTCAGCTCACATGCATTCTGATACGTACGGTCTGTCGTTCCAAAACACGGCATCGTTACAGACAGGATCTGCTTTCTCGGAATCCCGAGCAGATCAAATGCTCTTGCCGTTACAAGCAATGCCAGCGTCGAGTCAAGTCCACCGGAAATACCGATAACTGCGCTCTGGCAATGGGTATGCGCCAGACGTTTTTTCAGTCCCATAGCCTGAATATTTAAAATTTCGTCGCATCGCTGATCGCGGTTATGCTTATCCGACGGTACGAATGGCCGTGGATCGAAGTAACGGGTCAGCTTTGTCTCTTCTATTGACAAGGAGAATCGAACGACCTGATACCCATCGGTTCTCTGCTCCGGATACGTGGTCATCCTTCTGCGCTCACTTGTGAGACGATCCACATCGAGATCTGCACAAATGATCTGATTCTCAAATCGTTTTGCCTCGGCAAGAATGGTTCCGTTTTCAGCAATCAGATGCTGTCCGCCAAAGACAAGATCTGTCGTCGACTCGCCCTCACCTGCTGTCGCGTAAATATAGCCGCAGATCAGACGCGCCGACTGTGCGCTCACAAGGCTTCTCCGGTAACTGTCTTTTCCAACCATTTCATCACTGGCAGAAAGGTTTACGACCACTGTCGCACCGGCCAGCGCATGCGCCACACTCGGCGGATTTGGGGTCCAGAGATCCTCACAGAGCTCTGCCGCAACCTTAAGACGCGGCATTTTTTCACACTGGAAGAGCAGATTCATGCCAAACGGAACCTCTTTTCCAAAAAATTCCGTTGTTGTCACCGCTTCTTTTCCCGGCGTAAAGTGACGCAGCTCATAAAATTCATTGTAGTTCGGCAGATACTTTTTCGGCACAACACCGAGAAGCTCTCCGTGACAGAGCACGGCGGCTACATTGAACAGCTTTCCGCCCTGTTCCCACGGCATTCCGACAAAAATCAGCGCATCGGTCTCTTTCGTGCCATCGGCAATTTCCTTTAATCCTTCTTTCGCCGCATCAATCATCTGACTCTGCCAGAATAAGTCACTGCAGGTGTAGCCGGTAAGAGCCAGCTCCGGGAGCACCATCACTTTTGCGCCCTCGGCCTCCATTTTATGAATCGTTTCCAGAATGACTCTCGTATTTTCTCTGACATCCGCTACCACTACCGCACAGGAAGCGGCGGCAACTTTTACGAATCCCTGTTTCATCTCTTTCTTCCTCCACTATCTGGTTCCCTGTTACAGATTTTCTGCAAACAGAAGCTCTCACAGCCTCCGTTTCGCCTGAAACAGTACTGTTATTTGCTCTTACGCAATAATTCTTTCAGATCCTCGGTAGAAAATTCATAGGCGCTGTTGCAGAAATGGCATTTCAGCTCCACCGGTTTTGCTTCCTGAATCATCTCGTTCAGTTCTTTTCTTCCGACCGCTATCAGCGCTTTCGATACACGCTCACGGCTGCAGTTGCAGTAAAACTGGGTCGGCACGGTATCGTTGATCACAAGGTCCATGTCTCCAAGCAGTTTTTCAAGAATCTGCTCCGGAGTCAGGCCCTCGTCAAGGAATGCGGTAACGGAATTGACTTCTGCCAGACGCTGCTCCAGTTTTTCAATGACTTTCTCATCGCAGAACGGCATCAGCTGAATGATAAAGCCGCCGGCCTGACGGACGGTATTGTCTTTGTTCATCAGCACACCGAGTCCGACGCTGGACGGAACCTGCTCACTCGTTGCAAAATAGTAGGTCAGATCCTCTGCGATCTCACTCGTCTGCAGAACGCACTGTCCGACGTACGGCTCTTTCAGTCCCAGGTCTTTGATGACATCCATGAATCCGACGCCGACAGCACCTGCCACGTCAAGTTTTCCTTTTTTGTTGGCCGGAATCACGACGTCCGGGTTTCCGACGTAACCTTTTACATTTCCTTTGGAATCTGCTGTTACGGTAATGCCGTTCAGCGGTCCGCCGGCATGGATACGCAGGGTCAGAAGGTCTTTATCTCCCTTCATCATAACGCCCATCATTGCACCGGCCGTCAGAAGGCGGCCCAGCGCTGCGGTTGCAACCGGACTCGTGTTGTGATCCTGGCGTGCTGTCTCTACGGTTTCTCTTGTTGTCGCTGCAAACGCACGAATCTGTCCGTCTGCCGCTGTTGCTCTTACAATATAATCCATGTTTCTCTCCTATTTCTCACTTTTTCCTTTTTCTCTTGCTACGACATAAATACGTTCGCTCTCCGGTCTCGGCGCATCCTTTGTGAATGCATCGTAGGCCGTTACAAACTCCATGCCTGCCTCTTCCAATAAGCAGCAGATCGCCGCAAGATCGTACGCTCTCTGATAATGTACCTCCTCAAATTTACGGTACAGATCGGAATCTTCTCCCTCCGGGATGAAAATGGCAAGCTCATATTCGTTGATCTCTTCCTCCGGATCATAGTAATTGTCCCAGATGAAGCTTGCCTCCTCGCGGTTTTCCGCAATCGTAGTCTCACCCATCTGTTCATATTTATACTTGGTATTCAGATCAAAGATAAACATTCCCTTCGGGTCCAGATAATTGTTGACGAGCGAGAAGACTTCCCGCAGATCGTCTTCCTCCAGAATATAGTTGATGGAATCGCAGATGCTCACAACCGCCTTCACGGTTCCGTAGAGCTCAAATTCCCGCATATCCTGAAGCAGATATAAAATGTTTAAGCCGGACTCGGCGCGTTTTTCACTGGCAATCTCGAGCATATCCTCAGAATTGTCCACGCCGATCATATCGTAGCCCTCTTTGGCGAGCAGCTCGGTCATGTTTCCCGTTCCACAGCCAAGATCGAGCACCAGTCCGTCTTCCACCTGATATTCTTTTAAAAGCTGAATCAGATATTTGCTCCAGGCAGGATAGTCCACGTTGTCCATGAACATGTCATATACCTGGGCAAAACTGGTATAACTTTCATTCATCTTTCTTTTCTCCTTCATCGTTTACAGTAGCTACGCCTTATTGTATCACATCACACAGGGCAACTCAATATACGAAAAGACCTGCAGGATCCCTGCAGGTCTCATTCACTCCCCGAGTTGGGCTCGAACCAACAACCCTTCGGTTAACAGCCGAATG